>Ga0272441_10005907_pt1 | contig 20940 bp, 20 predicted proteins | sample SSMProp6N_FD_193582 | JGI IMG/M metagenome (GOLD analysis project Ga0272441, IMG submission 193582) | Marine sediment archaeal communities from Little Sippewissett salt marsh, Falmouth, MA, United States - SSM-Prop-6N | ecosystem: Environmental > Aquatic > Marine > Wetlands > Sediment ...
GGAAGGTATCAGAAAAGTGTTGAGGCCAGTCACAGAAATTCCCGTATTAAGAGCGCCTGTTTGATATTTTGAGGGTGGTGAAGCGAATCTTGAATATTTTATTGGAGGTAAACTAGCTAAGTACTGAACACATTTGTTAGCGTTGAAGCTCTCAGCAAACCAGGAGCCGGAATTCCGGGATGAAACCTCCTCTGCAAACCTATCCCACAGAATTCATATCCCAGTCACACCAATCACTATCAAATGGCATCCCGAACCAGACCCGGCACCTGCCTCCTGTGCAGGGCAGCGGTGAAGAAAAAGGCGGTCCTGGCGCACACCACTGCCTGCCTCCAGTCATCCGGCTGGCCCACAGGGCTTCTCCCGTCCGTCATCATCCGAATAGACGACAGGGATGACCCCTCCTACTGGCTGACCGTCCTCGCACGCCACGGTGCACGACTCTGTGACCTTGACCACCTGCTCCGAGATGTCTGGATGGAGTCCGGCGCTGAACCCCGCGCGTTCACCATCGGGAAGAGGGCGTATCCCTCCGCAGAGAAAGGAATGGAGATCCCCCTTGTCAACTTCCTGGAGCAGGGGAGTTCCTTCTCCTAGGAGTATGGCATGTACATCCGCACGAACCTCAGACTCAGGGCGCTGGGAACAACCCCCGTGATGCCGCCGGAGGGGCCCGTCTGCCTGATAGCACAAAACAAACCCTCGTTCCCAAAATGCTCTGTCTGCGGGGCTGACGCGGAATATGTGGCGTCCGTTACCGGAGCGGAAGAGGATGCGAAGTGCTACTGCCTGCAGTGTCTCATGAACCTTAACGAAGCGTCGGTGCAGCTCATCGAAAATTCACCGCGGAAGAGTGTCTGTGTGACACATGAGAACCTGCAGGAGATGATACGATGGTACCCGCCGGGCTGGGAGATACCGGACCTCGTCTCGCCTGAAATGCTCATATTCATGATGTCTGCCGGGGATTCCGATGAAGAAGAGGACGATGAGGGAACATTCCCGGACACCTTCCTCATGGGTGAGGACGAGGTGGATGACATGATCACCACGGTCTTTGCAGACATCGGGGAAGAGTTCTCGGGATTCCTCGATGAAGAGATGACCGCCTATGGTGAGGATATGGCTGAGCTTTCAGGAGAAATTGCAATGGGGTTCTGCACACTCCTGTATATCCTGCACGACAAGACATGCGATGCATGGGATGCCCCGCTCGTGCGCACCTGTCTCTTACATGAATTCCCGATGAGTCCGACCATCACCGCAGCGTGGCATGATCATACCGTCCCCATTCTCTGCCGGTTCCTCACCCACATGGAGACGTGCGGCAGAGTCAGCAATGCAGCAGAACTGACGCGCGAACTGCAGGAGGCAGAACCTCTCTACCAGGAGTGCATAGGAGGTCCAAAGGACACTCAGGACACATCAGACATCCTCATGGAGCGGGCGATGCCCACGGGTGCAAACGAGGATGCATTCCATTCGATCTGCAGAGAGATCGTCGCAGAACTGCAGTCGACGGCGCAAAATGGTTCGCCTGAAGACTGTCTGGACATGCTTGAGGGGATATTCGGGGTGAGTCTGGATGCACTGAGAGAGGACGCCGTCCGCTATAAGATGATCGCCGGGAGATGCGATGACTTCTGCACCCGGCTTGAGAACGAAGACATCACAGAACGGTGCCGGGAGATGATCGTCAGTCTTGCCGGCCACCCGGACACACCACTCCTACGGGGAGACGACCTCCTGTGGAGTGCGGCCATTGTCTATGCAGCATGCCGGGAAGAGAAGATACTGGGGAAGGCAAAGGGCGGTTCCCCCCTCGCACGCGAGATCTGTGATCACTTCACCCGGGACCTTGCATCTGTCCGGAGCAAGGTAACCGTGCTGAGAAAACGTCTCGCTGAATGTCCTGAGGATGAGTTTCCCTTTACGGTATAGAAAGCGAGTCCGTTGCTCTTGTGGGCGAATGAAGATATATGGGGGAGGTGTGCGCACCGTCTCCGCGCATATTGGAAGGCAGGACCTTACAACACCACGCCCGAACAACACGAACCTGCCAGACCATTCAGGTCATTACGATCATAGTACCATACCCTGCCATCCGTTTCAGGACGGCGCGAAAACGTCGTTATGATAGGCCATTTCATTTCCCGTGTAATGCGAGGTACTTCTCAAGTGCCCGCTTGGAGGTATGCCACGTCTTTTTCACCTTAACTGCATCAAGTACGCCCTGTCGTGCCCGCAGGCTGAGATATTCCTGTGAATAAGGGGTATTCTGTGCGATAACCCCTAAGGGTATCAGTTCATCATACCCGCCATATACAGAAGAGTTTACGCTCAGACTTTCATCCACCGCTTTTGCGATGAGATTTGAAAACGGAGAAATATTTCCAGAATCTGCTGATTTTAAGCATTGATAGTATTTTTTCCGGTCTTCTTTTTTGACTCTTCTCCAAATTTCTGAACACTTCATTGTGCCATAGGATGTCCACGTTCAATTGCGAAGGAAAGGCTGGGAAGAATGAGCTAGGCAGTCGGAAGGAACGCGCAGACTGTAAAAAAGGCAGAGAAATTCCAACAATCTACCAGGATTAGTAGTTCCGGTATATGTTCTTCCGGTGACCTGCCTCAATCACATGAATCACCATCACAGTGTCCTCAATATTCAGAATCACGCGGTAACTACCCACACGAAGGGAATAAAACGGAGGATTTTTGTTGCCCTTTACTTTTTTGACGTATTCCGTGGGATTATCTTCACGGGAAAGAGAGGTTAATTCCAGATATATTTCTTTGGCAATAGGTTTCGGAAGCTCGCGCAGACTCTTTTTTGCACGCCGTGTCACCAGAACAGAATACGTCATGTCAATGAAGACCCAGTTCTCCTGCAACGTCTTCTAAGGAATACACTCTTCCGGCTTTTATATCGGCCAGTGATTCTTCTATTGCCTGTATCGTTGCATCGCTCAATGGTTCATCATCAACGCAATTTTCAACAAGGCGTCGGATTACATCCTCATACGACTCCTTCGGGTGCACCTTTAACGCCGAGAGTGTATCCCTCATGTCCGTGCTTATCCTAATCGATGTGATGGCAGACATACGAGAATATATGCACACATACATAGATATACCTGATGGACGATCCCATTGCGGTATTTGCGATAGAAGGCAACCATCACGGGGGAGGATTTCGATTCACTCACAACCGACCCGAACCTCATCACAATAGGTATCTATCATAAGAACGGAACATTCATCAGAAAAGAGCAGCGAAGGGCAGGATTTTTTTGATACGGGAGAAGATAAGTACATGATCGTTGTGGGGATTGATCCGGGGGTGGCACGGGTCGGCTACGGGGTGCTGGACAAAACCGACCGCCGCCTGACGCCCATCACCTATGGGTGCATCGAGACGGCAAGCGGTACGCCCCAGCCAAAGCGCCTGCGGGAGTGCTATGAGGGCATCTCACAGGTACTCGATGAGTATCACCCCGCCCATGTCGCGGTGGAGAAACTCTTCTTCTCCCGCAATACCACCTCAGCGATGCAGGTGAGTGAGGCACGCGGTGTCCTCCTCCTCGCAGCAGAGGAACGTGATATCCCGATTGCCGAGTACACGCCGAACCAGATCAAGCAGGCGGTCACCGGGTCGGGCCGGGCGGACAAACACCAGGTGCAGGAGATGATGCGCCGGCTCCTCCGGCTGCAGGAGATCCCCCGCCCGGACGACGCCGCGGACGGGCTTGCAGTCGCCCTCTGCCACATACATACAATGCGATAATATGATAGCCCATCTTTCAGGAATGCTGGCATCCACCGGGGATAGGTGGGTGGTAATCGAGGTCGGCGGTATTGGCTACCGCGTGCAGGTGACCGAGCCTGCCCTGCAGACATTACAAGCGACCGAAGGTCTCGTCCGCGTGCACACCCACATGGCCGTCCGCGACGATGACATCCAGCTCTACGGATTCCTCGACCACAGTGAACTGGAGCTCTTCCGTATTTTAATCAGCGTTTCCGGCATCGGTCCGCAGATTGCGCTGAATATCCTCTCCCAGATCGCGTTTGCGGATTTCGCGATCGCAGTCGTCAACGACGATGAGAAGGTCCTCACCACCATATCGGGCATCGGGCCGAAGAGTGCCAAACGGCTGATCCTTGAACTCAAGGATAAGATGAAGAAACACACCGAAACGATGACCATCGGAGCACGGCCGACCGAGGCCGGTGACGCGGTGAGCGCCCTCATCTCCCTCGGGTTCTCCCCGCGGGAGGCCCAGGAGGCAGTCGACGCGGTCCTGCCCGGACAGGAGCACCCGAGCGTGCAGACCCTGATCCGTGCGGCACTCGCACGCCTGAAGGAGCGGTGATACACGTGTACGAGAACGAAGAGAATGAAGAAAATACCACGAAGGAGCGGCTGCCTACACCCTCCCTTCTCTCCGGTGAGCCGGACGATACCTCAATCCGCCCCGCACATTTCGACGATTTTGTCGGCCAGCCGCAGATCAAGGAGACGCTTGCAATCGCCATTGCCGCGGCAAAGACCCGCGGGGAGACCATCGACCACATCCTCTTCTCCGGCCCGCCCGGCCTCGGGAAGACGACCCTCGCACATATCGTCGCCCGGGAGATGGGGGTCTCCATCCAGAGCACGACGGGCCCGGTGCTGGACAAGCCCGGCGACCTCGCCGCCCAGTTGACCGCGCTCTCACAGGGAGACATTCTCTTCATCGATGAAATTCACCGGTTAAACCCAGTCGTGGAAGAGATCCTCTACCCGGCGATGGAGGATTCCTGCATTGACGTGATGATCGGTGAAGGCCCGGGCGCACGTTCGGTGCAGCTCCCGCTGGAGGAGTTCACCCTCGTCGGCGCGACGACGAAGGTCGGGCTGTTGGGGTCTCCCCTCCGGGACCGTTTTGGGTTTATCTTCCGTCTCAACCTATACGATACAACAGATCTCGTGAAGATTGTGCTGCGCAGTGCTGCGATTCTGCAGGTTCAAATCACCCCGGAAGGCGCAGAGGAGATCGCACGGAGAAGCCGGGGCACACCCCGGATTGCAAACCGCCTCTTGCGCCGCGTGCGGGATTATGCGCTGGTCCGCGGTGACGGGAGTATCGATAAAGAGACTGCAGAAGGTGCGCTTTCGATGCTCGGGATCGATCCACTCGGTCTTGATGACGTTGACCGGCGGATTCTCTCGGTTGTTGCGCATGATTTTGGTGGCGGCCCGGTTGGGGTGAAGACCATTGCGATTGCGATTGGAGAGGAGTTGCGGACGATTGAAGAGGTATATGAGCCTTATTTGATTCAGATTGGGTTTTTGAAGAGGACGCCACAGGGGAGGGAGGTTACTGAGGCTGGGATGGGGCATGTTGGGGGGAGATGTGATCCGGGCGGGGATTTTGGGCAGACTACGCTTTGAGATGAAAAGATTACAGTTCTTCAAAACTTCCGACATAATCCAGTGCAATCTGCTATCCGATGCACTCACAATGGAGGACATACTCTCGCTGGAACATGAACTATCAAATCATCAGTTCGGCAAGATTACAGAATAAAAAGAACAATCTCCAATTCCAGATTAAACTCAACTTGAAAGAACAATTTATTTTGCTGAGGCCTTAATTTACAGAGCCTGTCCAGTCAACAGTCTCGCATATATAACTAACTCAATTTTTCATCTACAGTAATTTTAACGCGAGAAGAAGCCGTTTCGGTACCTTTAAGTACCCTCCCCGCGCCGTTCCCATGGTTTCGTTTGAAGACGAATGTGGAACCAAGTTCCTCGATGGCATTATCGAGGAAGGAACGACGATAACCAAACTATTGTCCCATGTCGACCTGATTCCGGTTGAAAAACACATCGAGACAAAATATTATGCCGAAACGGGCAGAAGATTCTGTTTTGATGTAGGACTAATGGTAAGACTTGTTGTAGTGAAAAGCTTTCGGGATCTTTCCTTTAGAAAGACCCTTTATTCTCTTACTTATGAAGACTGTCGTTATCTACGAGTACCGGAAATCAATGGAGAATTCAGAATACCTTCACCATCTGCATTTCATGCCTTTGTGAAATACCGGCTGGGCGAAGAAGGATTCCGGAAGATCATGGAACTTGTAGGGACGCAGTTGGTGAAATCAGTAGGTAACGCACAGGAGGCAATCATCGATTCAACGCCACTTGAAGCGTCACGATATAACCCATATGCGTTGTATAATCCTCATTATCAGGCAAAGATGGATAAGGCACATATCTTCCATTATGGCAATTATCCGCTCTATATGATATATTCTGACGGAACGACCAACGACAAACCCTGTTTTTATCCACTTATTCAAACAGTGTCTGAAATCCTATATTCCCGCCCACTCATAACGAGATGGGCGGTTCCACCCCAAGTGCACGGTACAGCTGCTCTTGTTTTTCTAGTATCTCACCCACCCGGAGTGCCTTCCCCGGTTGTTCAAAACACTCGATGACATCCAGCTTATCCAACAGACCGGGCAACGTGTAGTTCCTGAAAAGACCATTATCCTGCATCTGTTTTTTGATGTGGGAGAGGTAGATCAGTGCCACGAACTGTATGAACAACTTTCCGTCAAGACTCTGTTCTGACGAAACCAGAGTACGACGCATATTCAGGCGTTCTTTGAGATTTCCAAAGGCTTTTTCGACAACATCTTTGTTACGGTAGAGTTCAAGAGCGGTCACCGCGTCCATTTTTTCATTGGTGATCAGGACAAAAAATCCATAATAGCGCTTCGCGTCATTGACGCTCTCTTCCCTGACTGTTGCTTTTGTTCCACGTTTTGGCGTCGACCTGACAATGAAATACTTCTCGTAGAGCTTCTCATGTTCAGGAACCCGTTTTCCGGATTCCAGTTCATGTTTCAGTGTGATAAGCTGGCGATCAAAGGCTTTCTCATCTTCAGCTGCCTGGTCAATATTATAGTAATAGTGAATGTACATGCGGCGAGATTCTTCAACAGCATCTCCCTTGTATGGACGTTCTCGGGTGTAATTCCAGGTAGTCCGGACAGTTTGGCAATATAGTTCATAGTCTTCAAGGTAATGTTCGAAGCCCCGAAACGAGTCATATATCTCATCCAGCTCGTTTCTGATATATTTCAGGGACATCTTGGCAGCCACAAGGAACTTCACACGATTCTGAAACAGACTGTCAATATTGTCCTTGCTGTAAAATCCCCGGTCCATAACCAGCTTAATCTTAGAATGGCCGAGAATATCCAGATCTTCAAGCAGGTTCTGGATTGTCTTGGTATCGGGAATATTGCCTGCGAGTTTTCTGTAATAGAACGGCAGGTTCGACTCCTCCCCGAAGACGAGGGCCAGATTCAACTGGGGAAGTTGGTCGTGCTCCTTGTTGCGGCCATACTGTACTTGCCTCAGGGTTTCTGAGTAACTGGAAAGGGTTGTTGTATCATATGCCCAAAACTCATTTTCTACCCTCCTTTTACCCTGTAAGCGGAAGAACTGTTGTTTATTTTCTTCGGTGACACTGGCAAAGAGTTCGCTGCTGCGCTGTGAAGTGATGTTGTCTCCATATGGATGTTTGTGAAGGAGTCCCCATTTCTCAAAACGGTAGAGCGGAGTGTTATCTTCAAGGATCAGATAGTATGCAGTGGATTGGATTTGCTTGTACGTGTCAGGAAAACACTGTTTCAGATCATGGGTGATCCCCAGGCCCTCACCGATAGTATCCAGGAGATAGGTGGCGCCGTAAAAGGAGGGTTTTACTTTCTCAGTTCCCTTTGTTCCACGTTTCACGGGTGCAGTACCTTCTTTTTTCTTTCGGTTTCTTCCGTCAGTGGGGACAATTTCTCCCGTTTCCTTATCTACTCGCCCAATCAGGGTCCGCTTTGCACGTGATTGTTTCTTTTCCTTGTCCCAGTATGATACTGAGCGGTATGCATAGGTGATCCCTGATCGTTTATCTGTTTGGTGGACAATTGCGGCCATATGTGCTCACCCATCGTTATGTATATTTTATTAACACGTAACGATGATAAAGCTATCGCTTTGATAATGGTGGATTATTTTAGAATTTAAGAGAAATATGGCGTGAAAATTTTCAGTGCGTTATGTGTTTCCGGGAATGCAGGTGAAATGGAACCGGAAATGTCTGCAATTGTTCTGGACGCAGGGTATGACAGCTTCAATATTCACGCAAAGATCTGGAGAACTTTTGACATCCATCCCCTTATTCAGTTCAGGGAGGATGCTGTCATTCATGCTGAAGGAACACTTGATGGGATCAATTACTGGGTCAACAGAAAGTGGAGAGAAGGTGGAGACATTCACCAGTCCATTGAAACCAAACTGCGATTTCTGTATGATCATGGCCGAACAGAACAGGTCGGAAAATATTTGAGAAACATCAACTGTCGCGATGAGGATTTTGGAAGTAAATGTTCAAACAGGACTCATTGTGAGCGCAAACACAAACACATCAAGGACACTGTGAAGTTTGACATCCGGGGCCTTCTGCATACCAGCAAAAAATTGTACACCTACGCGAGTTTCGTATCATATCAGATTCTGATGCTGGCTCATTCTCAGCTTAAAATTGAGAAAGAGAACGAATTCTACAAATATATTTGAGTGAATCCCAATGAAACATCGGCAGACTGTCATAGCGTTAGCTATAGATTTGTGTCTGAATTTCTTGGTATTTCCAGGTTGTAAGGACATTTTTGTTGAAACTTTTGCCCTTCTGCGCGTTATTGGTTTGATAAATTAGGGGTGAGTATGTTGCTGACAATCACTGTCCTGCCAAATTGCCACTGGATGGACAGGCTCTTACAGACAAATGATACCTGCCGAAGCGTTTATTTGAGATGAAATGTGAACCCAAGGTCGATATTTTTTGCAATAACTCTAAAACTATGAAATAATATATTAGTACAAAGAGAAATCGCCTTGCAACAATCATGTCCATTTTACTAAGGCATGAAATATCAAACTCTCTTGAACCCCATAGAGAAATGTTATCGGGTGATTTTTTTTATCTGAGACAGGAATTGGGAAGAGGGGTGCATCTTCCGCTCGACAGAGGTATCCTATAAATCCAAAAAATGAAACATTTCATCTTGGTCGTCTCTGATTCAAATAATTCGTGATGATTATGTCCAAAACAATTTGTGTAATCGGTCTTGGCTACATTGGACTGCCAACTGCCAGTATGTTTGCTACGCATGGATATACAGTGCGAGGTGTCGATGTGAATGAAGGCCTACTTAATCAGGTAAATAACGGTGAATCACCTATTGAAGAACCCGGATTAAATACCCTTGTCCGTGCAGCCGTGTTGTCGAAAAACCTGTCAGCCTCTACCAAACCATCCGAAGCGGATGCATTTATAATCTGTGTACCTACACCTCTCAATTCATCTACAAATACTTCAGATCTGGATTATGTACGAGCAGCGGCAGAATCTATTACTCCATACCTAAAAACAAATTCCATCGTTGTACTTGAATCAACATCTCCTCCAGGTACAATCGAGAACGTTCTGATTCCAATTCTGGAAAAATCAGGGCTGAGAGCTGGAACAGATTTATTTGTTGCCCACTGCCCGGAACGGGTTCTCCCGGGAAAAATACTCACAGAACTGGTTGAAAACGACCGCATTATTGGTGGAATCAACGAAAATTCTGCAAATCGTGTTAAAGAATTATATCAGAGCTTTGTTAGTGGAACCATATATCTGACCGATTCCACAACTGCTGAAATGTGTAAACTAATAGAAAATACGTATCGGGATGTCAATATTGCACTTGCAAATGAACTTGCAATTATTTCAGAAAAACTTGGAATTAGTGTCTGGGAAGCAATTGAACTTGCGAATAAACATCCTCGCGTAAATATTCATTCACCAGGACCAGGCGTCGGTGGCCATTGCATACCAATTGACCCATGGTTTATTGCAGAAACTGCTCCGGATGACGCCAAATTAATAAAACTCTCACGACGTATCAATGACCGAATGGTTGAACATGTCTTTCATATGCTCAAAGAAATGATAGGGGTAACTGGCATAATTAGCATATTTGGAGCTGCATACAAAGGAGATGTAGATGATGCACGGGAATCTCCAACACTACATCTTGCTGAGATATTATGCAAGGCAGGATATGAAATCAGAGTGTGCGACCCACATGTCAGGAGATTCAAATATAAGCTATATGATATTGATTCATCAATTGCAAATTCTGACTGTATCATTCTGATGTCAGATCACAAAGAATTTAAAAGCACCACAAGTGATGACATTGAAGGAATGTCCGGAAAAATGAGACGAAAAAATCTCATTGATACCAGAAACTGCCTGAACCACGAATTATGGAAGTCCGCCGGTTTTAATGTGAAAATACTTGGCAATACAAAGAAGTGAAATACATGAAAATTGCAATAATCCTTGGAACCCGTCCTGAAATCATAAAAATGTCTCCAGTGATCAGATACTGTATAGATGAGGATGTAGATTTTTTTGTTATTCACACCAATCAACATTATTCGTACGAAATGGATCAAATCTTCTTTGAAGAACTAAATTTGCCCAATCCGGAATATAATTTACAGGTCGGATCCGGACTCCATGGTGAACAAACCGGGAAGATGCTTTCAGGCATCGAAAAGATACTCATTCAGGAAAAACCTGATTGTGTTCTTGTTGAAGGAGATACGAATACTGTTCTCGCAGGCGCACTTGCGGCTTCGAAACTCCATATCAAAGTGGGACATGTAGAGGCCGGCCTTCGCTCCTTTGATATGAAAATGCCGGAAGAATTAAACCGAATAATGGTAGATCACATTTCGGATTATCTCTTTGCACCGACAGAATCTTCAAAGGGATATTTACTGAATGAAGGCATTCAGGATTCAAAAATTCATGTGGTTGGCAACACAATCGTTGACGCAACGATTCAGAATCTCACTATTGCGAGAGAAAGATCAAATATACTCAATAAATTTAAATTATCATCGAACGCCTTCTTCCTGCTCACGATGCACAGAGCAGAAAATGTTGATGACCCTAAAAGACTGGCAAAGATACTTGATGGGCTGAAACTGTTAGCAAATCAATACAAAACACCAATTGTTTTTCCAATACACCCACGCACAATGAATCGTATCAAAGAATTTGGGTTTGAAGGTCAGATAAATCAAATTCATTCTTTAAAAATCGTTGAGCCAATAGGGTATTTGGATTTCTTAATTCTTGAATCCGAAGCAACATTGGTTCTTACTGATTCCGGAGGAGTTCAGGAAGAGACCTGCATTTTAAAGATACCATGCGTAACGTTACGTGATAATACCGAACGTCCGGAAACTGTTGACGCTGGTACAAATGTAATCGTCGGATGTGAGGTTGATAGTATTGTTGCCGGCGCTGAAAAGATGCTGAATGTGAAACGTGACTGGGAAAACCCTTTTGGGAATGGAAAATCGGCAATCCAGATGGTTAAAATTTTGACACACTAATTACACGACTATTATTGAAATCCATAATAGCTTTCCCAGTATGTTTTTCCCAAAACATCCAGTATTAATATGAATAGAATTTATGAAAATTATGTTCAGAGAGATTCAATGGTTCAAAACTGTAAATGCTGTATAAAGGATATGAGTGAACTTAGTGTCGATGAAAAAACATTCATCTCTCAAAACGCTAAATATTTCCAGTCTCTTGACTGGGCAGATTTAAATCATAAACTGGATAAAAAATCAGGAATTATAATATTCAATGACGGAAATGAAATAAAAAATACATGGCTGTTTTTCAGGATGGAACTGAATGTTTTAGGTTTTCATTATCGAGAAATGCGTCTTGAAACAGAACCGGTCTTCTATAATCATGCTGATTCCATGTTGATTGAATTAATACAGTATTGCAAAGAAAACAGATATGACAACATTCTTTTCCAGACAAATATGAGCAATTGGACCATTGATTTAAAAAAAATGAGCACACATTTTTCTAATATATCAGATTTTGGAACATGTATTATTGATTTAAATGAAGAAATTTTTCAAATCTGCAAAAAAGTGCATAAAAAACATAGAAATATCATTCGGAAAGCAGTTAAGATGAATTATACGGTTATAGAGGATAAACAAAACGAAAAAATAACTGATTTTTATGATTTAATTAATGAGACATATAATCGCAGCGGACAATTTGGATATTCAATGGAATACTTACAGACAATTTTATCATCACAATATAACAGATTGTTTCTTTGTTATTCCAGTAAAAATGAATTAACCGCTGCTGCAATTATCGTTGGTGATAAAAAACAGGCATACTACTTACACGGCGGTTCTATTACATCATCCAATGGTGCCTCAAATCTTTTACAATGGCATATAATAAAACAATTAAAAAAGGAAGGATGTCAAAAATATGATTTTGGGGGGGTTAGTTATAATCCGGAAAAAGGTTCCAAACCATATGGAATCAGAATGTTTAAAGAGAGATTCGGGGGCGAGTTTATGCATGTGTATCGTGGCCAGATCATTATAAACAAGACAAAAACTGACATTATGGCACTAGTTAGAATTATTTACAACAGATCTCGCATACTCAAAAAAATATTTCATATTAATACGTGAATCAAATTTGCATCAGACAATATAACGAAGGTTTCATTTATATGACAAAACTGGGTACCAACAATCCTGATCAATTAATTATGGATGCATTTAATACAATATTTAATTCAGTCGACGATGGTGGTTTTTGCTCTGAATCAGGAGTGTATCCTGTTTTGGAGTATACACTGGACAAAAGAAATATTATTTATAAGCCATCAAATGAGAAATATTGGAGATACAATCCTTTTTTGATGATGGGCGTGTTATACACCAGATTCTATGTAAAAAATGACTGGATTGAATTATATGATACCAAAATCCAAAATGAATTACAAATTTTTATCACAAAACTCCCGAAAAAAGAAATTAACACTCTGAGTTCATATTCACTGGGCCCTCTGATGGTTTCTTTTGCATTTGCATACAAAATTTACAAAGACTATAAATATATTGAAATAATTGAATCAATTCTGAATAGCGCTGACTTTAAAATTAAAACCAATGAAGATGCATTTTTATTGCTTGGTTTAACTCAGATATATGAATTCATCCCTGATTATCAGGAAATAGTATTCAAAAAAATCGAGACGCTCACTGGGGTGATATTAAAGCACCAAAATAAAACCGGTCTTTTTGTTTTTGAAGGCATCACATCAAAGCGTCACCAGAACCAGATGTATACATTATGGGCATTGTGTTCATCATTCAGAATTTTAGAAATTGATAATGTGGAACCAATCAGAAAAAATATTGAATACACAATTAGAAACAGATTCGAAAATGACGGCGGAATAATCTGGGAAGATAATATCCCTTACCACATAAAAGCATATCATATTTTAAAGGGTATACGATATTGGGAATACTATTTTGAATGTCACCAATGTTTCTTTGCACATGCAGTATTCAAATTCTCTGAATTGTCCCAGGACTTCACGTACAATACACATGCAATAAAATCGCTAGAGTGGATATTTGGTGGAAACAGATTCAATATTAATCTATTACATGTTTCAGGGCTGAATATGCCGCATAGAATAATTGATGTTAATGGCAATCTCCACGTAAAAGGGCAACAGTTTAAAGGTACTTATGAAATTGGGGGATATTTGATGGCCATTTCTGATTGTTTTATTAAAAATCAATTTATTTGATTTAATGCATCCAAAAGATACTTTTTTTTCTCAATTTCCAATGGAATTTCAATTATTTTACCTAATACATGATTATATCCATTTAATAGGTTCTTTTCAATTCCATTTACTTTTTTGTAACCATTCGAAAAATAGATTTTACAATTATTTAGCACTTTTTTAGCATCATTGCATAATTCTACTGAGTTAAACAGAAGAACAATCTTTACAGGTGACCCGGTCCCACGTTGCTCTGATATAACCCTATACCCCTTATTATTAGACAGGGTTTTAATTTCATCCATAATAATTCGTTTTTGTTTTAATTTAGATGAATAACTATTCATAAGCGCCAACATAACATTGAGATCTAAAGGGGTGGCTTTTTTATTAACTCGAAATATATTCGAATTTAATAATTTATATTGATTAGAAAATAATCGATAATATGGAGAATGGATATTTTCATCAACATTTACCCTTGAATAGTAAAATGAATTATGCAAACTCATATTCATTAATTTATTTTGATCCTTCAATATAGGATTATATGCAATATTATTTAACCAAAAAACTGATCCTCCAGCACCAGTCAGCTGTTTCCCAGGACCACAGGAAAAAAATCCTGCATCACCGTAACACTCCATGGGTAAACAGTTTAAAGTTGCCCCATATGACTGGGCCAAATCATTAATTATTAAAATATTGTCTTGAACTTTTTCTGTAATTTCAATGATATTTGCAGGATTCCCATAAATGCTTGGGACAATAATTGCTTTTGTTTTAGGAGAAATAAGATTTAATATAGAATTAACAGATATGTTCAAATCAGAAATTTCAATATCAGCTATTATTGGTGATGCCATCATATGCCTTATTGGATACGCAACAGATTCACAGCAATAACATGGAATTATCACTTCATCATTTTTTCCAACATTGTTTGATTTTAGTATAGCATACAATGAGCTTTTTCCACATGATGAAAAATACAATTTTTTATTATTTTGAACATATTTGTGGAATTCTTTTTCAGTTGGGGCTTCATTATACTCTAATAATTTTGAATATTCCTTTTTCTCTGAAATAGTCCACTCCGGGTTGAACAAATTAACGTTCATAAAAATCAGCCTCACCTAAATAACTTTTCAATCATTTTTGCCAAATTTTTATAATGATATATTTCCAATCCCGTCGGTATTATTTCAAAATATGGATTTTCTTTCCATAACCCATATAATTTTAAAATTCCTTCATTTATTTGATTTATATCGTCACCATTTACTGACAAACCAAGATTGTGTTTTTGTATAACGTCATCAATTTCTCCTCCATAATTCACGCACAAAATAGGACGTTTTAAGGAAGCATATTCATAAATTTTTGTCGATAGTGCATAAGGATAAACCCGTGAATTGAATAGCAAACAAGCAAATGATTCATTAATTATTTTTTGTACTTGATCCGGGGATACTGGAGAGTATGTAAATATGATTTTTTCATCAAATAATTTTGAATACTTTTTCACCAATCCAGATGGAAATGATCCATAGAATGATATTTTCATCTCTGGAATATCTTTAATAATACTGACTAACGATTTTAAAAAAGCTTCCAAAGGTTCTTCGCGGCCTGCCCAAAGACTTCCAGCATATATTATATTAAAATCCCGCTTAATTGATTTTTTTTGGCAGATATCAATATCATAGCCATTTCGAATAACTGTTTTGTTAATTTCCCTTCTGGCTTTTTCATAATATAAATCCATTAGTCCATTGGTAACTGTAACTAGAAAATCACAATTATTAATTGCAAATATCTCATGATTCTCTGATTTCTTCACCATTTGTTTCAGGGGAAGGTAACGAATTACATCATCATTCCATGGATCTCTAAAATCCTGTATCAGATTTATTTCAGGATTTTTTTGCTTCAGTTTTGCAGCCCAGTAATTTGCCATGAAGGGATGGCCAGTAGCAATCACATTTTTAATATCTTCCTCTATTATTAATCTCTCACAAAACGGCAACAAACTGTATCCCCAATATTGTGCTTCATCCTCATACCAGAATATATTAACAATTTTAAAAAATAGATGGCGTAAAATTCGTTTAAACTCTCCAATTAAATTCTTCTTAAATGGTTTATATTTTAAATTATGAGGATACAACGAAGGGATTCTGTGGATTATTATATTTGGGTGCTTCACATCCTCCAAATATGTATTATCCCCATGTTGTTTCCATTTCACGGTTACAACATGAATAGTATAACCCATTTCTGCTAAGTACTTACTTAATTTGCTCCACCTAAAACCACCCACTCCAGCATATGGAGGGTATTTGAAGGCAATTAAGAGTATATTTTTGTTCATTTTAATTACATTTCCATGGTTCAATCATAATTATTTATTGGAACATGTTTTCTTCTAAGCTTCAAATACCACTTTAAGGGACTAATTCTTTGCGAGGATGGATAATTACTAATGGTTCTCATTTTAATCCCACATAATCATTATATATATCACATAATCCATGAGATGTAATATTCCAGTTGTATTTATCTAAAACTGAACTATTTCCATTTTGCCCACAGATATTTGCAAGTTTTTTATCATTCAATTCAATTATCGCTTCCGCCATAGCAACAGCATCACCAGATGGCACAATAATTCCACAACCTTCAGCTTCAATTATTCTTTTCAATGGACGGGCATCAGTTGAAACAATGGGTTTGCCCATTGCCATATACTGAAATAATTTATGGGGAATTGTTCTGTCAATATGCGGATTTGTATAATGTGGAATTACACAGACATCACTTACTGCGATATATGTTACTACATCATGCAAATCGATCCAACCTACGAATGATACATTATTTGATATTCCTAAAGTTTCTGTCAAATTTTCAAGATCTTCCCTGATCCTGCCATCGCCAACTAAGAGTAAGTGTGCATTTTCAACATTCTCAATAACATAGGGCATTGCCTGAATCAAAATATCAATACCCCTTCCATTGTTGAAACCACCAATATAAGAAATAAGAAAATTTTTTTCAAATATTGATCGAAGTCTACTATAGAGTTCTTGAGAGATTGATTTATCATTAAACATATCAAGAACAACTGTGTTCATTATAACTGAAATCTTGTTTTCGGGTACTCCCAAACTAAGAAGACGCTCCTTTTGTTCATCAACAACAACAATAACAAGATTTGCAAACCGAATAGAGAAACGTTCCAGCAATTTTGCCGGTAAATAAAACATTTCATATCCCCAAAGCTTCATCGCTTCGGGCCAGTTTTCATGCATATCAAATATTACTGGTATCTTAAATATCTTACCAAGGAGAATACACAGTGCTACTAGTGGCAGATCATGGACATGAAACACCTCAATATTATGTCTTCGAACAATCGCCACAATTTTTCGTATCCATATTGGGTTAAATGGGAATGGTACATTCCATATAAATTCATGTTTTTTGAAGCTTGCCGGTACGTTTGATAATCTATGTACATATATGCCATCGATAATCTCTTCACATGGTTTCATTTCTGCGTTAGGGGAGATTAGATGAACTTCATGGCCAGCGCTGATCAGTGCTCTTGCTTCATTCTCTACACGTATATCTGGCGGAAATACATGATCCGGAAGTATCATACAAATTTTCATATACACCATTCAACATTTTTTCCAGAAATCTGAATTTGAATATCTCAAGATCAGGGGATCACAAAGACCGGATTTGTTTAAATCTTATTCAGAAACCTACAAAAATTATATTTTTATCACTAATAGTATTATTCTCTGTATTTGGTTGAGCCTGTCGAGCCTGTCCATCCAGATAATGTATCGTAAACCATATGAATTTTGTACACCACGTATCTATTAGCAAATTGATGAGTAGAAAGTATTCCGGCACATCACTGTGTCTTAAAAACATATAGAATGTCAGGAAAACAACAGCAGGGACCAATAACACGATTTCTGTCACACTTGATACAGATCGTAAATAAAAATACATATACAGCCCGTGCTTTGGCATTCATCCTAAATAATCCACTCTACAAAGGCGCAATCATCCTCGGCAGCGGCACTGCAGTTGCCCAGATGGTTGGTATCATCACGATGCCGATCATTACCCGCCTCTATACCCCATCTGATTTAGGGGTTCTTGCAGTCTACTCGTCGACATTAGCTATTGTTGGTATCGGGGCAACCCTGCGGTATGAGTTTGCCTATTCATTGCCAAAAAAAGACGAAGATGCAACAAATCTCTTTGGATTATGTCTGATACTTCTATCTGTTACAACAACATTTTTTGCGCTCATTCTCCTGTTTGGAGGGGATTTGTTGATCAATTATTTTAATCTGAGCACAGTTGAGCAGTATTTCTGGTTTCTTCTTGCTGGATTTTTTGGGATGGGGCTCTATACTATCCTGAATTACTGGGCAATACGTCAGAGGGATTACAAAAGGATCACCCAAACAAAGATCAACCAGGGTGCCGGAGGTTCGGTCTGCAAGATCCTCCTAGGAATTCTCTCTTTTGGACCAATGGGCCTTATTATCGGACATATTGTCTCTCAGATCGCAGGCATTGGGACACTTGCCCATGCCATGTGGAAGAAGGAGCGAGAAAATCTCAAGACCGCATCCCTGAGCGGAATGATACATGTTTCAATAAAATATAAAAGTTTTCCAATATTTGATTTTCCAGCCTCGATTATAAACACCATTTCATTGCAGCTACCACCTCTCATGCTGCTGGCTCTCTATGATTCACAGACGGTGGGTTTCTATGCGCTTGCACAGATGTTGATCGTGCTTCCCGGTAGTGTTATATCCACATCAATGGGACAGGCATACCTCGGTGAAACATCAAAGATGGTTCGGGATAAATCGCAGGAGTTGCGGCCTTTCTATGTTCAGACGCTTAAGCACCTCACAATGATTGCTATTCCCCTAATAGGCATCTTGGCGTTGTGTGCACCGTTTGTAATTCCAATAATTTTTGGAGAAGTATGGAGAGAAGCAGGGTGGTATTGCTGGCCGTTGGCAATAAATGTTATCGCAGGGTTTGTTGTGTCCCCTACATCATTTTTGCACATTTATGGCTATAACCATTGGAGGCTCATGCTCAACATAACTCGCACTATCGGCGTTTTTATTGGATTCTATATGTGTCAATTGCTTGGTTTTTCCATATTTACCACATTAATTGTATATTCAACAATCATCTCGGCAATGTATATTATTATGATAAAATTGAATTTAAAGGCCATATCTAATTTCACCATGTCCAGTACATAGCTAAATAGAGCTTGTCCATCCAGTAGCAATTTGACAGGACAGTGATTGTCAGCAACATACTAACCCCAGAGGATTACTATAATCCCACATTTTGAAAACACAAAATATCGAAGAAAAATAGCCTTTCCGTTATCCTCTAATCTAGACTGTATCTTTGTCACCCAACTTTGCCAGTTGATAAAAAAATTGTCGAATAGGGACGCAAGATTACTCCTGCGCCCCCTTCTAACCCAACCTTGCCAGTTGATAAAAATAAAGGGTGTTCTTAGTGATGTTTGAATTGAGCTAAAATGCAAACAAAACTAGGAACCCATGAAATTGAGCCGAACGAAAATATATCCTTTCCCATTGGTACCATTTTCCTTGTTGGCAGGTTGTATGAAATTCTGAATTTTACTGATATTTTTGGTAAACACAAGAGATATGGGGTTGATATTAACAAATTACTCAAGGCTCTTATCAGTTACAAACTGACGGATAACTTCAGTATAAAACGGTCTCACGAATGGATAACTCGGCCTGAAGTTCTGGCAGAATTTGCCCTCCCTGAATTCAGCGAAAGAACTCTGTACCGTGCTCTTGAGGTCATTGGAGCCAACAAAGAAGAAATAATTTTTGACATCCAGGATATGCTTTTTGCAAGGTATGATTTTGAGCATACCGACATTAACATGGACTGGACCAGCATCGTTCTTCATGGCAAATAAGCAAAACTCGGGAAATATGGTTACAGCCGCGATCACCGTCCGGACAAAAAACAGATCACGGTGGGTGTGACTGAACTTGCGGACCCTATCAATATTCCAATTGGCCTTACAATTGAACCTGGTAATATCAACGATCAGACACACTTCAAGAAGACATACCAGCAATCGAATAGCAGGCTCAAGGAAGGATCTCTGGTAGTATTCGATAAAGTGGCGAATAGCATTACCAATACCAGGATGATTCGTGCTGATAATCTTCAGTACATCACCGGAAAGAAGCTCAACACGAGTGACGACAAAATCATCGCAAATTTCGATAAATATAATCCTGAAATCATTGAAGCAGAAGCTGGAGTAAAGGGTGTTAAAATTGAAAAACCAAGCAGTATCAACTATCTTTACTTCTCGGAAAAGCTGCAGAAAGAACAGCTGGCATCCAGACACAGAAAAGTAGTGAGACAGATAAAAGAAGCGCAAGCCATCCAGGAAAGTATTGACAAAAATAAAAAGCTCCCAAAACGGTTCCGGATAGACAATATGCTCATTGATGTCGACTACTCCATCCAGACCAAACTTGTTGAACTCTCAGAAGATGATGCCAGAGAGCTCCTTGAAGATAAGATCATCACGGGAAGGGAGGGATTTTTCTGCCTGAAATCGAGCAAGAATTTGACACTTACAGAGGCTCTCCTGACATACCGAAAAAAGGACTCCATTGAGAAGATATTTCATTCTCTGAAGGTAGCTACTCAGCTATGAGATCCTGAACAGTGAATGGTGTCCCTTCGGCCAACTTTTTTAGTACCTCGTACACTGACTTTCCGTTCTTCCTGACTGTCGAAATGTAACCCCTTACTCTGCAGCTGACTTTCCGCACCAATTTTTTCAAGTGTAATATTTTTCATACTCCTCGCCCAAAAGTCGCAATATCTTCCTGAATTCATCATTCAGATTCGCAATCCTCTGAATTCTCCTCCCACCATCTACAAATGAAAATTCTCTCACCCTCCTGAATCGGAAAAAGATCCACTTCATCGTCGGTCTCTGTGTCTGCCTCTTTGTCTGGCTGGTGACCGTTTCACCGGATCGTTCCAGTTCTCTTCGGAGCCGGAACTCTGTCATCGAATAGATAAAAAGACACAGAACCA
>Ga0272441_10005908_pt1 | contig 20940 bp, 16 predicted proteins | sample SSMProp6N_FD_193582 | JGI IMG/M metagenome (GOLD analysis project Ga0272441, IMG submission 193582) | Marine sediment archaeal communities from Little Sippewissett salt marsh, Falmouth, MA, United States - SSM-Prop-6N | ecosystem: Environmental > Aquatic > Marine > Wetlands > Sediment ...
GGTCGACGCCCCGACCCCCGAGCCCTCGGACGGGGAGGTGTTGGTCGAGTGCAGCCACGTCGCGCTGTGCGGCAGCAACATGGGCCAGTACACTGGCGAGGGCGTCTGGGGCGATCTGACCTTCCCCAACCCCACCGGGTGGGCCGGGCACGAGAACATCGGGCGGATCGTCGAATCCCGCTGCGACGGCTGGGAGCCCGGCATGCTGGTGCTCGCCCAGCCGGAGGGCTATCACGGGTTCGCCGAGTTCATCGTCTCCAAGCCGCCGGGCATCGCCCGGCTGCCGGACGACCCGCCGGACACCGCGGCGCTGATTGTCGCCCAGCCGCTGGCCACGGTGCTGCGGGCGCTGACGCGGACCGGGCACGTGATCAACCAGCGCTGCGCGGTAGTCGGCCAGGGGCAGATGGGCCTCGTCTGGACGCACGTCTTGCGGATGATGGGCGCCCGGCAGGTGATCGCCACGGACCTGCTGGGGTGGCGGTTGGAGTGGTCGAAGAAGCTCGGCGCGGACGCCGTGATCGACGCGTCGAGCGAGGACGTCGTCGAGGCCGTCGAGGAGCTGACCGGCGGGGAGATGATCGACTTCGTCGTGGACGCGGCCGGGCGGACGGAGTCGATGGCCACCGCGGCCCACCTGCCCCGCCGACAGGGCCGGCTGTTTATCTTCGGCATGCCGGACTACAACGACCAGGCGTTCCCCTGGTACTACACGTTCCGCAACGAGACGCAGCTCATCACGTGTGTCGGCCCGCAGTGCGGGGCGTTCTTCCAGACGGCGGCGGACATGGTTGTCGACGGGCGGGCGTCAATCCTCGGCGAGACGGTCACGCCCCGCATGCCCTGGGAGAAGGCCCCCGAGGCCTTCGAGATGTATCACCACTGCGTCGAGGGCTCGCTGAAGCTGACGCTGGAGCTGTGATTCCGTTGACTCGGAAGAGCGGAGGCAAGGCCTCAGGATAGCCGTGTCTCCTGTTCCGCCGAGTCAACGAGAGAGCGATCCGTCAACACCATCAGGCCATGAACGACGAGACACCCCTCAATCCGCTCGTGACCTACGAAGCGCAAGACGGCGTCTGCGTGCTGCGGCTGAATGCGCCGCCGGTAAACACGATCACGTTCGAGCTGCTCGAGGCGCTGCGTGCGGCCGTGGCGCGGGCGAATGCGGACGCCGGCGTGCGGGGTATCGTGCTCACGGGCGCACCGGCCCACTTCAGCGCGGGGGCGGACGTGGACCTGTTCCGGCAGGTGGTGGCGGCGGAGGATGCGATCCGCGTCTCGCGCACGTTTCAGGAGGCGCTCCAGCAGGTGGAGGGCTCGCCCAAGCCGGTGGTGGCCGCCGTGGCGGGCAAGATGATGGGCAGCGCTGTCGAGCTCCCCCTGGCCTGCCACTACCGCGTGTGCGCCGTGGGCGCCTCGTTCAGCATGCCGGAGGTGCGGCTGGGCATTAACCCCGGCGCGGGCGGCACGCAGCGGCTGCCGAGGCTGATCGGGCTCGGGCCGGCGCTGCGGATGCTGCTGACCGGCGAGGCGGTCCGGACCCCGCAAGCCCAGGAACTGGGGCTGGTGGACGCGGTCTGCCCCCCCGAGGAGTTGCTCGACCGCGCGAAGGCGATTCTCGCCGAGGCCGCGCCGCGCCGGACAAGCGAACGCACGGACAGAATCGCCGACCCCGCCTCCAACGACGCGGCGTTCGAGCAAGCGGAGAAGCTCCTCGCCGCCGTTCGCCCGGAGGTTATCGCGCCGCGGAAGATCGTGGAGGCGGTCCGCGCGGGCGTGGAGGAGTCCGTCGCGGCCGGAATGCGGGCCGAGCAGACCGTCTTCGCCGAGTGCATGGACACGCCGGCCGCCCGAAACAAGATCCACCTGTTCTTCGCGACGCGGGCGATGGGCAAGGTGCCGGACCTTGCCGGCGTCGAGCCCGGGGAGGTCGCCAAGGCCGGGGTGATCGGCATGGGCTCGATGGGCACGGGCATCGCCCACGCGCTGCTCATCGCCGGCGTGCCGGTCGTCGTGCGGGACGCGGACCCCGCCGCCCTCCGGCGCGGCGCGGAGCAGATCCGCCGCTCCGTCGGGAAGCGCGTCGAGCAGGGCAAGATGGCGCCCGGGCGGGCGGAGCGCATGCTCTCGCTGCTCCGCACCACCACCGAGTGGGAGGCCCTCGCCGATACGGACCTGGTGATCGAGGCGGTCTTCGAGGACCTCGCCGTCAAGCGGTCCGTGATCGAGGCCGTCGAGAGCGCCTGCCGCGCCGACGCCCTGGTCGCCACGAACACCTCGACGATCTCGCTGGACCGCCTGGCCGAGCCGATGCGGCACCCGGAGCGGCTGGTCGGCCTGCACTTCTTCAACCCCGCCCACCGCATGCCGCTGCTGGAGGTCATCCGGCGGGAGGGGGCCTCGCCCCGGGCGGTCGCGACGGCGATGGCCTTCGCCCGCGCCCTTCGCAAGACGCCGGTGCTGGTCCGCAACCGCGAGGGGTTCCTGGTCAACCGCATCTTCGTGCCCTACTTCAAGGAGGCGTTCTCCCTGCTGGAAGACGGGGCCGACGCGCGGGAGATCGACGAGGCAATGGTCGCGTTCGGCTTCCCGATGGGCCCACTAACGCTGATCGACATGGCCGGGATCGACATCCTCGTCCACGTGGACCGCGTGATGGCCGGGGCGTTCGGCCGGCACGGGGCGCTGTCGCCGATCGCCGCCCGACTGGCCGAGGGCGGGTTTTGCGGCCAGAAGTCCGGCGCGGGCGTGTATAAGTATGAACGAGGCGACCGGGTCCCCCGCCGCCACGAGGCGGCCGAGGCGATCGTTGCCGACGTTCGGCGGCAGCGGCATGCGGCCCCCCGTGGGGTCGATCGCGAGGAGATCACCCGGCGCCTCGTGCTGCGAATGGTCAGCGAGGCGTTCTACGTACTGGAAGAAGGCATCGCCCAGCGCGAGTCGGACATCGACGCGGCCATGGTCTTGGGCACGGGCTTCCCGGACTTCCGGGGCGGCGTGCTGCGGTACGCCCGGGACGTGGGGGTCGCGAGCATTCGGGGCCAGCTCGACGAACTGGCCGCTCACGTCGGAGAACGGTTCACCCCCTGCAAGCTACTGCGCCAGATGGAAGGAGCGAAGTGATGGCGGCGGAACGCAAGAGCCTCGAATCCACCAAGAAGATGAAAGGCCTGATGGGCCGGTACTTCCAGGAATTTGCCGCCGGGCCGGAGGAGGGCAAGAAGACGGCCTGGTGCACGAGCGTCGGCCCGGCCGAACTGCTCCAGGCGCTGGGCTTCAACGTCTTCTTCCCCGAGAACCACGGGGCGATGCTCGGCGCGACCCGCACGGCGACGGACCTGATCCCGCTGGCCAACGCGCGGGGCTACTCGCCGGAGATCTGCTCCTACCTGACCAGCGACGTCGGCTCGTACCTCAAGAACGAGACGCCCCTCCAGAAGATGGGCCTGCCCGGCGTGCCGAAGGCCGACGTGCTCGTCTTCAACACCAATCAGTGCCGCGACGTGAAGGACTGGTTCGAGTTCTACGCCCGCGAATGGGACGTGCCGTGCATCGGCATTCACGCGCCCCGGGCGGCCGGGGACGTCACCGACGCCATGCTCGTCGATCTCGCCGCGCAGACCGAGGCCCTCGTCGCGCCGCTGGAACAGGTCGCCGGCACGAAACTGGACATGGACCGCTTCAGGGAAGTCATCGACCTCTCCCGGCAGTGCTCGGTGCTCTGGCGGTCGGTCCTGGAGACGGCCACGAACGTGCCCGCCCCGATGACGTTCTTCGACGGCACGATCCAGATGGGCCCCGCGGTGGTGATGCGCGGCCGGCAGGAGGCGGTGGACTACTACGAGGGCCTGTTGGCGGAGCTGAAGCAGCGTGTCGCCGACGGCATCGCGGCAGTGGAGGGAGAGCGGTTCCGCATCTACTGGGAAGGCATGCCGATCTGGGGAAAGCTGCGCGACCTGTCGACGCAGTTCCTGGAGCTGGGCGCTTGCGTCGTAGCCTCGACGTACTGCTGCAGTTGGGTCTTCGAGGACCTGGACCCGGCCGACCCGTTCGGCGGAATGGCGAGGGCGTACTCCAGCATCTTCATCTGCCGCGGCGACGCCCGCAAGGAGGCGTACATCGAGGAGATGGTCCGGCAGTACAAGGTGGACGGCATTCTCTACCACGACGCCAAGACGTGCCCGAACAACTCCAACAACCGCTACGGCATGCCGCAGCGGATCCAGCAGCAGTTGGGCATCCCCTACATGGTGATCCCCGGCGACCTGAACGACCTGCGGCTGTACTCCGAGGAGCAGACCCGCACGAACATCGAGGCCTTCGTCGAGCAGTTGGCGGAGGCGTGAGCAAGACGCTGTCGGCCGTACGCTATCGGCCATCCGCCGGCAGTTCTCAGGGAAGGGCAAGCGGTCGGATGGACTCCTCGGGTCGTTGGCGGGCTGCTGGTCGCTGAACGCGGATCGCGGGTCTCCGACAGCTTGCGAATACGAAACATGAGCAATTACTGCGGTATCGACATTGGTGCGTCCAGCGCGAAGCTCGTGGTGATCGACGGCGAGGGGGCGATCGTCGGCAAGTCGCTTCAGCGGAGCGGGATCGACTACGCGGCCACGGCCGAGACGTGCCTCGCCGACGCGCTCGCGGAGGCGGGGCTGGAGCGGGAACAGATCGCGCGCACGCTCTCGACCGGCTACGGCCGGGATAACGTCCCCTGGGCCGACGGACGGAAGACGGAGATCGCCTGCCACGGCAAGGGGGCGTACCGGCACTGCCCGCGGCGGATCACGGTGATCGACATCGGCGCGCAGGACAACAAGGTCATCCACCTCGACGAGTCGGGGCGGCGGGTCAGCTTCCGCCTGAACCGCAAATGCGCGGCGGGCACGGGCGCGTTCCTCGAGGAGATCGCCTACCGCCTGGACCTGCCGCTGTCGGAGCTCAACGGCCTGGCCGAGCGATCGACCCGGGAGGTGACGCTGGGCAGCTTCTGCACGGTGTTCGCCGCGACGGAGATCCTCTCCAAGATCCGCGCGGGCGAAAAGGTCGAGGACATCGTCAAGGGCGCGTTCCGGTCGGTCGCCAAGCGGATCTTCGAGATGGACACGGTCGACGGGACGCTCGTCCTGACCGGGGGCGTGGTGGGTCACAACCCGATCCTCGCCGGGATGATCGGCGAGGCGTTCGGCGTGGAGACCGTCGTCGCCCCCGACAGCCAGCACGTCGGCGCCCTCGGCGCGGCGCTGTTCGCCCGCGAGGAGCATACCGCCGAGCAAGACACCGGCCTCCCGCGCCCCGGGTAGCGTCGGGGCTGGCTTGCCCTGTTCCCGGACCCCAGGACGAGCACAATTCGGACTTCGAAAGGACTCAACATGGTTATCACCGATCCGCCCGCGGAGATCACGCCGGGCCTCTGGATGCTGGGTACGAGCGAGTACCCGCTGTACCTGGTGCGGGACGAGGAAGGCTGCACCGTCTTCGAGGGCGGCACGGGCGCGATGGGGCCCGTGCTGATGCGCCAGCTCGCCGACCTCGGCGTGCCCGCCGAGGCCGTCCGCCAGGTGGTCGTCACGCACGCCCACCCCGACCACGTCATGGCCGTGCCCATGTTCCGGAGGACCTTCCCGCAGGTCGCCGTGCTGGCCTCGGAAGCCGCCGCCCGGACGATGCAGGCCGAGAAGGCCGTCGGCTTCTTCGCCAAGGTCGACGGCGCGCTGACCGGCGCGCTGCTCCAGGCCGGGTCGATCACCGAACAGGACCGCCCCGAACCGCTCGACGAGCCGACGATCCCCGTCGACCGCGCCGTCGGCGAGGGCGACACGATCCAGGCCGGGACGATGGTCTTCCACGTCCTGGCCACGCCGGGGCACAGCGAGTGCAGCCTGAGCTTCCACGCCCCGGACTCCGGCGTGCTGGTCATTTCCGACGCCACGGGCTACTACCTGCCCGAGCACGAGTACTGGTGGCCGAACTACTTCACGGGCTACGGGGACTACCTCGCGTCGATCCGCCGGCTGGCCGCCCTGAACGCGAAGGTCCTCTGCCTCAGCCACAACGCCGCGATCGTGGGGCCCGAGGAAGTGGAGGCTTACTTCAGCGGGGCAATCGCTGCGACCGAAGAGTATCACAAGCGGATCGTGGAGCAGGCCCGGGCAGGCCGGGACGCGAGAGAGATCGCCGAGCAGCTCGGCTCGGAGGTCTACGAGAAGACCCAACTGCTGCCCGTGGACTTCTTCCAGAAGAACGCCGGCCTGATGGTGAAGCAGTCGCTGAAGCAGGCAGGAATCGGCGCGGCGTGACGCGCCGCGACGTTCACTCGTTGACTCGTGGATTCGTTACCTCGCCGGAGCAAGTCGGCGGCGTCTGTTCCGAACCGGCAAGTCAACGGATTCAGGAGTCAACGACAAGGCGTTTCCCGGACCGGCCGCCATCGTCTGTCTCGCTCTGGAGAGCCACACATGCCTCGTTCGCAGATCATCGGCACGGGCCACTACCTCCCGCCCAAGGTGGTGACGAACTTCGACGTGATGAAGATGATGGAGACGTCCGACGAGTTCATCACCACCCGGACGGGGGTCAAAGAGCGGCGCCACGCCGAGGCGGACGTCAGCGCCTCGGACCTCGGCGAGGAGGCCTGTCGGGCGGCCGTGGCCGACGCGGGCATCGAGATGGGCGACATCGACCTGCTCATCTGCAACACGATCACGCCCGACCACGCCGACCCGGGCACGGGGTTCTTCCTCCAGGGCAAGCTGGGGCTTCCCGGCATCGCGGTGATGGACATCAAGCAGCAGTGCACGGGGCTGATCTACGGGATGGCCATCGCGGACCACTTCATCCGCGCGGGGACGTACCGCCACGTGCTGATCTGCTGCACGGAGGTGCTCTCCAAGCGGATCGACGGCTCCTACGACGGGCGGAACATCGCGATTCTCCTCGGCGACGGGGCCGGGGCGGCCGTCATGGGCCCCAGCGACGACGACGCCAAGGGCGTGCTGTTCACGGGCCTGCACGCCGACGGGTCGTACGCCGAGGCACTGTACACGGCCGCGCCGGGCTCGGCGCTGGGGCGGATGCAGACCGTCACGAAGGACGACATCGACGCCGGGCGGATCCACTTCCGCATGGACGGCAGGTGCGTCTTCGAGCACGGCGTCGCGGGCATGACCAACGCCGCGAACGAGGCCCTGGAGAAGACCGGCCTGACGCTGGACGACATCGACGTGCTGGTCCCCCACCAGGCGAACCTGCGCATGCTGGAGCTGGTGGTCGAGAACATCGGAATCCCGATGGAGAGGGTCTTCATCAACGTCGTGGAGCACGGCAACATGGCCTCGGCCTGCCTGCCGATCGCCATTGACCAGGCCCGTACGCAGGGGGTGATCTCGCCCGGCAAGCTCGTCCTGCTCGCCGCGTTCGGCAGCGGGTTCGTCTGGGCGTCCGCCGTCGTGCAGATGTAGGGGCGGGGGCAGGGGCACGGGGAGGTCGCCGCGCGCGGGCCGGGCGCCCGCCCCAGCTTCAAAGGCCTTGACGGCGGGCGGGGCCGCCGCTATCTGTAGGCGTTTCTCCAATCGGGAAGGTGCCATGGAAGAGGCAATCGCCAAGGCCAAAACGCTGATCGAGGCGCTGGGCTACATTCAGCGGTTCAGCGGGAAGACTGTCGTCGTGAAGATGGGCGGCTCGATCATGGACAACGAGCAGGCCCTCACCGAGATGCTCACGGACGTGGCGTTTATGAGCGCGGTGGGCATGCGCCCGGTGATCGTGCACGGCGGGGGCAAGGCCATCAGTCACGCCATGGAGCAGCGCGGCATGGAGGTGCAGTTCGTCCAGGGACGGCGGTATACGGACCGGCGAACGCTGACCGTCGTCGAGCACGTGCTGTGCAACGAGGTCAATCGCCACCTCGTGGACGTCATCCAGCAGTGCGGCGCGTCGGCGATGGGCATCCACACGCTCAGCAGTTCCGTGCTGTCCGGCGAGAAGCTCTTCCTGGAACAGGACGGGCGGAAGATCGACCTGGGCTTCGTCGGCCGGGTCCGCAGCGTCAACGCCCGCCTGCTGCGCCTGCTGTGCGAGTCGGGCACGGTGCCCGTCCTCGCGCCGCTCGCGACGGACCGCACCGGCGCGAAGCTCAACTGCAACGCGGACAACGCCGCGGGGCAGGTCGCCGCCGCCCTCGAGGCCGAGAAGCTCGTGGTCGTCTCCGACACACACGGCATCCGCCGCGACCGGGAAGACCCCGACAGCCTCGCCGAGTCGCTCACCCGCCAAGAGATCGCCCCCCTGATCGAGTCCGGCGTGATCTCCGGCGGCATGCTGCCGAAAGTCGAGGCCTGCCTCCACGCGCTGGATGCCGGCGTCCGCCGCACCCATATCATCGACGGCCGATTCGGCCACTCGCTGCTGCTGGAGATCTTCTCCGACCGCGGCGTGGGCACGCTGATCCAGAACTGACGGCCGCACCTTCGCAGACCTCTCACACGATCGGGTGGTATGGAACCATGAAGGACTTCATCGAGATCGCGGACTTCACCCCGGAACAGATCGCCGGCCTGCTCGACCGGGCGATCGCCGACAAGCAGTTGCTCGAGGCGGGCGCCCTGCCGGCCTCGCTCCAGAGGCGGACGCTGGCGATGATTTTCGAGAAACCGTCCCTGCGGACCCGCGTGAGCTTCGAGACGGCCATGACGCAGCTTGGCGGGCACGCCATCTACCTCACGCAGGCGGACATCGGGCTCGGCACGCGGGAGAGCATCCCGGACGTCGCCCGCGTGCTCGGCCGCATGTGCAACGGCATCATGGCGCGGACGTTCAGCCACCAGGCCGTCCGGGAGTTGGCAGCCCACAGCCCCGTGCCCGTGGTCAACGCGTTGACGGACTACTCCCACCCGTGCCAGGCGATGGCGGACCTGATGACGGCGCGGGAGCACTTCGGCGACCTTGCCGGGCGCACGCTCGTGTTCGTGGGAGACGGCAACAACGTCGCCCGAAGCCTCGCCGCCGCGTGCGCCAAGACCGCCATGCACTTCGTGCTTGCCTCGCCCGAGGGCTTCCGGTTGGAGGACGAGTTCCTCCAGTCGCTGCCCGCCGGGGCGTCCTACCGATGGGTCGAGGCCCCCGCCGAGGCGGTCGTCGGCGCCGACGTCATCTACACCGACACGTGGGTCTCCATGGGCCAGGAGGAAGAGAAGGCCCGGCGCGTGGCGGCCTTCGCCGGCTACCAGGTCAACGCCGATCTGCTCGCCGCCGCACCGGGCCACGCCGTGGTCATGCACTGCCTACCGGCCTATCGCGGCTACGAGATCACCGACGAGGCCTTCGAGGCCCACGCCCAGACGATTCTCACCGAGGCCGCCAATCGCCTGCACTTCCAGCGCAGCCTGCTGAACGTGCTCCTGGCCGAGGGCGGCGTTCCCGCGGGATGACGTACCGGCCCCGCCGCGGGGGCCGCGGAAACCGGACGCTCGGGGCTGCGAAACACGGCTTTTTTTGTCGATGAAATCTTCTATTGGCAACCTGTTACGCAGGCGTGTATGCTATGGCCGCGATGAGCGCTGGCAACGGTGTGCCAGCCGGTTATGGGAGAAACGTCGCATGAGGTTCACCAAGACGGGAACGAGGAAACGGACGCGGCTCGCCCTCGCAGCCTTGTGCGTGTCGGTCGGGCTGCTGGCCCTGACCGCCACCCCCCGGCGAGCGGCCGCCCAGCCAGAAGGCGGCCAGCGGATCTACGAGGAGCAGCTCCGCGTGCAGCTCGACCGCCAGATCGCCCAGGCCCAGGAGATCGGCGTGGACGGGGGCGGATGGTTCAGCTTCGCCTTCTTCCACTTCGACGACGCAGCCGAGCGCGTGGAGAAGGTGCTGCGGCAGTACCAACTTCGCGGCTGGGGCAGCGTGAACGTTCACGGCGTCCACAAGGCGTACGTCCGTGCGCTGCTCGGCTACGACGACTGGAACAGCGGGCAGAACCCCGACGAGCCGCACGGCGACCAGTTCACCGGCTTCGAGGTCGAGCGGGCGTGGTACGAGTTCGACCTGGGCGCCATGCTGCGGAACCAGACGGGCAAGCAGCCGGCCGTCGGCCTCAAGGCCCGCGTGGGCCGGCAGTTCGCCGAGATCGGCACGGGCCTCGTGCTGTCGATGCCCCTCGACGCGGTGCGCATCACCGGCTTCACCCAGGACTGGCGGTTCGAGGGCCTGCTGGGCAAGACGATCACCGAGACGCGGAACATCGATGACTCCGCCGCCGTCTCGGATCACCAGCAGCGATGCATCTGGGGCGGGCAGGTCACGTACACCGGCTTCCGACGGCACCGGCCGTTCGCGTACTTCCTGGAGAACAGCGACCACACGCGTGCGGACCCGTTCAGCCCCACGCAGTCGTACGACTACTCCAGCCGGTACGTCGGGGCGGGCAGCACGGGCTCGCTGCTGCTGCCCAACCTGCGGTATCGCGTGGAGACCGTCGGGGAATTCGGCGAGACGTACTCCGTCGGCGCGACCGACAAGCAGGACGACATCTGCGCGATGGCCACCGACGTCCTGCTGGAGTACTACTTCCAGACCGCGATGAAGCCGCGGGTCAACCTCGAGTACCTCTGGGCCAGCGGGGACGACGACCGGGCCACCAGCGCCACGTCCACGGTGGGCGGCAACCGGTTCGGCACGAAAGACCACGCCTTCAACGCCTTCGGCTTCCGCGACACGGGCCTGGCGTTCAGCCCGCGGGTCTCGAACCTGCACATGTACACGGTGGGCGGCGGGCTGTACCCGCTGGAGACGTGCGGCAAGCTGTTCGAGAACCTGGAAGTGGGAACGAAGGTCTTCTTCTTCCACAAGTCCTCCGCCGGGCCGATCAGCGACGCGACGGCGACGGAGGCCTCCCGCTGGCTGGGCTGGGAGTGGGACGTCTACTGCAACTGGCGGTTGACCTCGGACCTGAGCTGGACCGTCCGCTACGGTGCCTTCATGCCGGGCGACGCGTTCGAGGACGACTCGTGCAGGCAGTTCCTTCTGACGGCAGTGAACCTGAGCTTCTAGAGAGTGGCGGCCATGCGAGAGAATATTGGAAATGTCGCGAAGCTGGCGGGGGCGATCCTGCTGGCCGGGTTGGCGGGGTGTTCGAGCGGGATCAGCGGCGCGGACGCGACGCTGGCGGCCGACGAGGGCTCCCCGGGCTTCCTCGACCGGGTTTCCACCCAGGACACGGTCTGCGAGAACGACGCCTATCGGGGCATGCTCCTGCTCGTGGACGGCGAGGACAAGGCCAAGACCTTCCAGGACCGCGTGGGGGCCCTTGTCGCCAAGGGCATTCTGCCCAAGGACTGGGACCACGACGCGAACCGCACGATCACCAAGGGCCGGCTGGCCTACATGGTCTGCCAGGCCTGCAAGATTCGCGGCGGGGTCGTGATGAGCCTGACCGGCCCCAGCCAGCGATACTGCCTTCGCGAACTGCAGTATATGAAGATGATCGCCGCCGGCACGCCCCTGGCGTCCGTACCCGGCCTGGAATACGTCGCCGTGATCAGCCGGGCGGATGTTTATGGGAGAACGGGAAAAGTCCCCGATATAATGGAAGTGTCAAGCAGCACTGGAGGCCTGTAATATGTCCAGAACGGTAATCCTGTCCGCCATCGTGCTCGCCACGGCGCTTCCCATGGCAGTCGCTGAACCTGGCCCGGCCGTCAAGCCCGCCCCGGCCGAGAAGGCCGCACCGAAGGCACCGGCACCCGCACCGGCCCCCGCACCGGCTCCCAAGCCGGCCGAGAACGGCTTCCAGGCCACCGTGGTCTCGGTGACGGGCCCGGCCCAGAAGCTCCTGGTCGGCGAGGGCAAGAAGAAGTGGGAGCCCTTGAAGGCCGGGGACAAGCTCGGGCGGCTGAGCGTCATCCGAACGGGCCTCGGGGCGAAGGTCGTGCTCAAGTTCGAGGACCGTGGGCTGATCACGGTCAACAACGCCACCAAGATCGGCATTGCGGACTTGGAGAAGAAGGGCCAGACCGCCCGGGCGCGGCTGGGCCTGCGATATGGAACGATCCGGGCCAAGGTGGATAGCACGCAGGGCCCGAGCGACTTCCGCATCGCCACGCCGGTCGCCACGTTGAGTGTTCGCGGCTCCGAAGGCGACGTCGGCTTCATGGTCGATTCCGACGCCTACTTCCGGGCGCTGGCCGGACTGTGGGCCTCCGAGCAGGAGCAGAGCACGGCCACGGGCGGCACGACCACCACCACGGGCGACATCACCGAAGGCGAGACCGGCACGATCGCGATCGATCCCCCGATCATCATCATCCGGAAGGACCAGGGCGGCGGCGGTACGAGCGTCACGGACGGTTTCGGCACGACGGGCACGGAGCAGAGCTCCCTCGGCGAGACCGGCGGCACGGGCAAGAGAGGCATCAACACCCCGACGGGCGGCAGCGACACGACCACCACGGGTACGGGTGGGACGACGATCACGCCCGCCGCCGACGAGCCCGGACACCCCTGAGGTTCCACCCGAAAAAAAGACGCCGCTCCAAACGGACCGGCTGTTCGGCCGGTCCGTTTGCTGCGCCCTGCCCGCTCGGCCAAGACGGCTCGCTCAAACGGAAACGCCGCGGCGCTGGAGTTGTACCACCCACTCGGGCGTATCGCGCAGATACGCCACCACGTGCTTCCGCCGCGTGAAGTAGTACGCCGCGTTGAGGCCCTGGAACAGCGCCGTGCCCACGATCAGGCCGCCGTAGATCGCCAGCGAGAGCATCCGGTACCAGCGGTCGAGCGAGCCCAGCGACCCCACCAGCATCGGCTCGCGGGCCATCACGTCGGCATACGGGCTCGGGGCCCACAGGGCCTGTGCCAGCATCCACGCCGCGTACCCGATCACCAACACCATCAGGCCCAGTTGATTCCAGCCCAGAACGCGACACCCTCGCGGCCGCATGCAGAGCAGCATCGCCCGGCCGCGATGCTCGTTCCACGCCACCAGCCCCAACCCGGCGGCCATGACCAGGCCGACGATGTCGATCTCGCCGAACAAGGCCCCCGCCGCCGCGATGAGCAACGAGCCGATCGCGAACGCCCCCAGCAACCACACGTTGACGATGGCAAGGGTCGCGGCCCGGCGGACCTTCTTCGCCCGCAGCTTCGCCTGGGCGAGCTGCTCGAAATGCTCCGCCGTCAGCGGCGCCGACGCGTCCCGTATTGGATGCAGCCGCGGCGGGACGGCGTCGGGCACTTCGCAGGACAATGGGGTTGTTGCCACGTCGGTCTCCATACGGCTCCTATCGACCAATCGGGGCCGTCCCTTCGACTGGCCCTCACACACGACGGCGGCACGCCGCGCCGCTACGGCCGAGGCGCTACGGCGAGCTTGTGGCGTGCGGCCGCCTCGGCGGCGCCGATCACGCGACTGTGGACGGCAACGTGGCTGAGCGTGCCCCGCCAGTCGCGGCGGTCGCGGTACTCATCGCCGAAGACCAGGTACTGCGGCTACCAGGTGCTGAAGTCTCCGGTCACGCGGTCGGCGTCCAGGACGCGCCGCCCGTCAAGGTAACAGCACAGCCGCCCGGGCGAGTAGCTGACGATCACGTGGTGGTCCCGCCCGGGACGGATCGTGCACAGTGTCGTCTCGGGATTCATGCCGTTGACGCCGGTCCGCGGCGTGCGGAGGCGGAACAGCAGCTTGTCGCCTTCCTGGGCGAGCGTGAAATTGCGGTGGTAGCCGTCCGTGGAGAACGAGACGATCCGCGCGGGGCCCGTCTGGCGCCCCGAGGCGGGGGCAATCCGGGCCTCGACGGCAAGCTGGTGGCTCTGGCGGCAGGCGGTCAGCAGCCGCTCATCGGCGCCCTCGGCGAGCATCGCGCCGTTGGCGACGTCCATTCGCCCGGCGGCGTCGAACTTCGCAGCCCCGCGGGGCGCAACGCGACAGACGAGCGCGGGCTTGCCGGCGGCGATGGCGTGGCGGTTGGGCGCCTTGGCCGTCTGCCAGCAAAAGACGGCGCCGTCCAGGTTGCCCGGCCAGGTCGCGGTGAGTTTCGGCACGGGGGCGTCGTGGAGTTTGTCCGTCTCGCTCCGCGGCCGGGGCGGCGCGGCCGGGCGCGGCGCGGGCCTCGGCACCGACGCGTTGGGCGGATTCGCTTTGTGGGCGATGACCGCCGCCTTGCGGTCCCCGGGGCGGACGGAGAGCACAACCGTCCGCCCGTCGCGGTCCTTGCAGCAGATCAGTCCGTCCGCGAGGGCCACGTGCGGATAGCACGTGCCGCGGCAGATGCCCTCCAACCGGCTGATCTCAGTGTAGGCAGGGCTCTGGGGCAGGGCCTCGACCAGCGCCAGCTTGCCGTTGCCCCAGACGATGACCTTATCGTCGCTCGTGATCAGGCAGGACCCGTGCCCGTAGCTGCCCCCTCGCCACAGCAGCCGCCCCGTCGCCAGGTCCAGGCACTTGAGTGACTTCTCCACGGTGTAGATGCGCCCCTTGTGGAGGACCGGGCTGCATACCTTCGAGTGGTAGCGGCTGGTCCAGAGCTGGCGGGCCTTGCCCTGCGAAATCGCGTATACTCCCGTCCGGCTGATGTTGTAGTTGCTCGTGACCACCACGCGATCGGGGGCCGTGGCGGGCGTGGGGATGTTGTTGGCGAAGTCCGTCTGCCACGGAAAGGTCGCGACGGTCTGTCCCTCGTGCCCGGGATCGACGCGAAGCACGACCGTCTTGAACAGCGCGAGCGTCGCGACACAGTCGTGCCCGCCGACCGTCAGCGGCACGGGCCCGCTGCTGTGCCCGCCCGGCTCGCGAAACTGCGACGCCCAAAGCCCCCGGCCCGTTCGCTTGTCGAAGCCCATCACCGTCCCGGCCGTGCTGTTGACCTCCACGATCAACTGCTCGCCGTGGACCAGCGGCGCGCTCGTATGCCCGTAGTCCCGCCGGCCTTTCCCGGCGTCCGGACGCTGACGCATGGGGTACTTCGCGTGCAGGTTGACCGCCCAGACGGGCTTCCCGCCCGCGCTCGTGTCCCAGCACCGCAGGTCGCCGTCCGTGCTCAGCGTGTACAGCCAGCGCGTCTGCGGGTCGAGCGTCGGCGTGGAGGACGGCCCGCCGTACGCGCCCGTGTCGCCCGTGCGCAAGCGGCCCTGGTAGCGGCAGCGGTAGGACTGCCGCCACAGCTCCTTGCCCGTCGCCGCCTCCAGGCAATACAGCGTGTCGGTCCCCGTCGAACCCCGGCCCTGCCAGCCCATCACGTACATCCGCCCGCCCGCGAAGACCGCGGACGTGCACCCCTTGCCCACGTTCCGCTCCCAGAGCCTCACGGGGGGCCAGCCGCCGGGGGCGCCCGACGGCTCGGCGACAATCCCGTTGCGGTCCCGCCCCATCCACTGGGACCAGTCCGCCGCGGCGGTCCACGCCGGGGCGGACAAGAGGACAACCCCCGCCGCCACAGACGCCAAGACGCGCGCGGTCACTGCTCTCATGGGGACTCCTCTGGTTGCCGCTGCCTGCCTCTCTTCCGCCGGGTCGCCGGGCCGGGCTGTTCGGCGGCGGGCCCGGTCGGGACGGCCCACGCGATGTGCTGCATAGCGGAACACCTTCTTATGTTCAATGGCACACCAGCGGGGCCGGTTACGATCGCCCCCCCCCGCCTTGTCACCCTACCATGCGCACGCTACGATGCACGCCATGATTCCTGTGATACTGAGCCTATGCGTCCTGGCCGTCCCCTCGGCGGACCGGGCCTCGGAACGCTCGTGGGGAACGTCCAAGGCCGGCGTGCAACTTTCGCTGAGCATCCCGGACAAGGTCGAGGCGGGCGGGAAGCTGCCTGTCGAGGTCGCCCTGCGGAACGTGGGTTCGGCCGGCGTGGAGATGCCGGCGGCGGGCGACATCTTCGGCTGGTTGATGCTCTCCTACGGGCGGGACAACGCCCACGCGACCGAGCGCGTCCATCCCGCTGCGCAGATGACCAAGGGCCGGTGGCCGAAGGTCCTGGCGGCCGGGAAAACGATCGATCTGCCTGCCATCGACCTGTCCGCTCACGGCGTGTTCTCCACGCGGGAGAAGCGTACGCAGGCGTACACGGCATACCTGAAGCCGGAAACGGGGGGAACCGCCCCCCGGCCCGACGGCACGCTGGCGGCCAAGCTGACGAGCGGCACGGCCAGGGCCCGCTTTATGCTGTACGTGCCTCACCCGGGCCAGACGCCCCTGCTGCTGAGCTCCAACATAATCGACCTGAGGGTGGCCCCGCCGACGTGGGAAGGCCTCTCGCAAGCGGAGCGGAAGCAGTTCGCCGCTGATCTCATCGCCAAGTTCGACCGCGACGCGTGGTCGGGCAAGACGGCGCACGAGGCAGCCGTGGCGGCCGGGCCGGGCATCGTCCCCTACCTCGTGGAGGCGATCGACCGCGGCAAGCGGCCCGGGCATTCGCGCCAGTGGATCACGACGGCCATCGCGAAAATCCGGTGCGAGGCGTCGGCGAGGTGGCTGGTCAAGGCGTTGGGCGCCCCCCGGGGCGACCTGCGGCAGATTGTCGCCTACTACGGACCGATCCAGCGGAGCGACTCACTGGACGCGGCCATCGTCGCCAAGGCGGCGTCCGCCGGCGGGGGCGGCATCACAGCCCGCGCGGTGGTGGGCTTCCTGGTCTTCCGCCGGCGGGTGCCCGAGCCCCTCCTGGCCGCGAGCTTCGAGAGCAAGGACCCCAAGGCCCGCGCGGCGCTGGCGGCGGCCTTGAAGGCCCAGGCCGGAGACTCGGCCCTGTCGGGCCTGGTCTCGCTGCTGTCGGACGAGAACCCGCGCGTCCGCTCGGCGGCGGCCAAGGCGCTCGGCGCGATGGGCCGGGCAACCGACGCGGTGGTCGGCGCGTTGGTGCGGTCGCTGGCGGCCCCGGGCGAGTCGGCGCGGCAGAGCATCGCCGCGGCGCTGACTGCCCTGACCGGGCGGGACGGGCCCTACGATCCCAACGCCGCTGCGGCGGCACGAGCGGGGGTCCTTGCCGGCTGGCGGTCCTGGTGGGCGGCCAAGCTCGATGCGGCGGGCAAAGGGAAGCCTCTGCGGTGAGAGGAACTGCGGCAAGGGGCTTGACGCGGGGGTCGGCAGAACGTATGTACGTGCCACTGCGGCAGCCCCAGGGGCTACCGTTCAGTTGGTTGGTGCGCAGGATGAAACGCCCTTGCGGGCCGCCATGCGGCGAAGCGAGGACACGCTCGCTTGAGAATCCGCGCAATGCGAAACGGTGCAAGAAAGGACCCTGCCCATGGAACAGACGAAGGTTTTCCTCGATGAGAGCGAGATGCCGCGCCAGTGGTACAACCTGGCCGCGGACCTGCCCAACCCGCCCCTGCCGCCGCTGGGGCCGGACGGCAAGCCGATCGGCCCGGAGATGCTCGCCCCCGTCTTCCCGATGAACCTCATCGAGCAGGAGGTCTCGCCCGAACGCTGGATCGACATTCCGGAGGAAGTCCTCGGCCTGCTGTCCCTGTGGCGGCCCAGTCCGCTGTACCGCGCGCGGCGGCTGGAGCAGGCGCTCGATACGCCGGCGAAGATCTACTACAAGAACGAGGGCGTCAGCCCTCCGGGCAGCCACAAGCCCAACACGGCCATTCCCCAGGCGTGGTTCAACAAGCAGTTCGGCATTGAGCGGTTAACGACCGAGACCGGTGCCGGCCAGTGGGGCAGCGCCCTGGCGTTCGCCTGCGCGCTGATCGGCCTGGAGTGCAAGGTCTTCATGGTTCGGATCAGTTTCGACCAGAAGCCGTTCCGCAAGCTCATGATGCAGACGTGGGGCGCCAACTGCGTCGCCAGCCCGTCGAACGAGACGCAGGCGGGCCGGGCTATCCTCGAGAAGATGCCCGACACGCCCGGCTCGCTGGGCATCGCCATCAGCGAGGCCGTTGAGGCCGCCGTGACCGACACGTCCGGCAAGACGCGCTACAGCCTCGGCAGCGTCCTGAATCACGTCATGCTGCACCAGACGATCATCGGCCTGGAGGCCAAGAAGCAGCTCGCCAAGGCCGGCGAGAGCAAGGTCGACGTCGTGATCGGCTGCTGCGGCGGCGGGTCGAACTTCGCGGGCCTGGCGTTCCCGTTCGTGGCCGACAAGATCGCCGGCAGCGGCATGGGCGCCGACGCCGAGATCGTTCCGGTCGAGCCGGAAAGCTGCCCCACGATGACCCGCGCCCCGTTCAGCTACGACCACGGCGACACGGCCAAGATGACCCCCCTGCTGCCGATGCACTCGCTGGGTCACTCGTTCGTGCCCCCGCCCATTCACGCCGGCGGGCTGCGGTACCACGGCATGGCGCCCCTGGTCAGCCAGGCGATCGTCGAGGGCCTGCTCAAGCCGCGGGCGTACCACCAGCTCGAATGCTACGCCGGCGCCGTCACGTGGGCCAAGACCGAGGGCTTCATCTCCGCGCCGGAGACCTCCCACGCCATCGCCGCCGTCATCCACGAGGCGAAAAGGGCCAAGGAAGAGGGCAAGGAGAAGGTCATCGTGATGAACTGGTCCGGCCACGGGCTGATGGACCTGACCGGCTACGACGCCTACTTCGCGGGCAAGCTGCACGATTACTCCTTCCCGCAGGAGCAGCTCGAAGAGAACCTCCAGGAGCTCGCCGGCCTGCCCAAGCCGGAAGTTCGCAAGTCCGGACGGTGGTGATCCGGCCGCGCCGACCTGACAGGTCGGCGCGAAAACTCGAAGTCCGAAGCACGAAATACGAAGGGAATCCGAAACCCGAAATCCGAAACCGGAATCCCCTGTTCCCGATGGTGTGGTTCCCTTCGGCGTTTCGGGTTTCGGTTTTCGGCATTCGGGCTTCTGTCTGAGCTTTGCGGGCGTCCCGTCGCAGACCGCGGCGGGCCGCCCGTTTCGTTTGGGATGAAATGCGGGCATCATCGGGGTATCATCGGGGAAGTGCTTTAGGACAGCGGGTGTGCGAACACCCACAAACGGAAAGGGGCAGCAGCATGAGAAGGAAAGCGCGGGTGGCGACGGTGGTGTTCGTGTGCCTCCTCGGCGGCTGGGCAGAGGCCGGGCCGAAAACCAAGGCCCAACCGAAGGCCCCGCCGGTCAAGGCCGCGGCGACGAAGGCGGACAAGGACCACGCCAAGGCCGAGACGGTCCGGGTGGAGACCCTCCTGAAGGAGGGCAAGATCGAGGAACTGCGGTTCAATCAACACGAGGTCCGCGACGCGATCGAATTCTTCCGCGAGGCGTTCAAGATCAACGTGCACGTCGAGTGGAAGGCCCTGGAGGCCGCGGGATTGAGCAAGACCACGCCGATCACGCTGGACCTCAGGGACGTGACGTTCGAGCGGGCGCTGAAGGTCGTGCTGGCGGAGTTGTCGGGCAGCGTCGCGGGCGCCGATGCGGAGCTCTTGTACGCCGTCGATGAGGGCGTGCTGGTGATCTCGACGCGGGCGGCGCTGGCCCGGATGCCGATCACGCGGGTCTACCCCGCCGCGGACCTGCTCTGCCTCACCCGCCGGTCCTACACGGGCAGCAGCGGGTATCCGTGGCGGAACACGAGCTTCCTGCCCATCGAGCCCGAGCCGATGGAGGAATCCCACGCCGCCGCCGGCATCTTCGAGGACGACTCGGGGCTGGACCGCGGCGGGTATGCCGGGGGGACCGAGGAGGCGGCCGAAAACCTCATCCAGCTCCTGACGACCATCGTGGACCGCGACAGTTGGGGCGACCCCGACGGCGGCGGGGCCGGCATGGGGATGATCCAGGTCGTCGGCACGAGCCTGGTGGTCACGCAGACGCACGAGAACCACATGGCCGTCGAGAAGCTGCTGGCGATGCTGCGGGAGGATCGCGAGGGCCGGAAGGTCCGCATCGGCTTCGCCGTCGTCCGCTTCACCCAGCCCGACACGGATAAGGCGCTGCGGGAGGCGCTGGCCAAGGCGAAGGACCCGAGCGAGGCCCTGATCGACGGGGCGGACAAGGGCTCGTGGACGCTGGACCGCTGCAAGTTGGAGAAGACCGTGCTGGGCGACGTGATCCGTGCGACGGACACCTTCACCCGCACGGTGAAGTCCGTTCCCGAATACAAGGGCAAGGCGGCCGTGATCCTGCCGCACACGACGCTCTACGGCTACGAGGTCGGCGTGCTGCCCAAGACTCGGGAGGATGACGAGCTAACCGTCTCGGTCGCCTGCGGCGGCGGGTGGATCACGAAGGAGCAGGACCCCTCGAAGGACACGCCGGAGAAGACGACGGGCACGCACGCGCGGCACAACGTGTTCGACTTCACGCTCCAGCCCGGCGAGAGCCGCGTCTTCACCGCCGTTCCGCCCGAGGCCAAGGACGGCGGGGTGAAGGTGGTCGTCTGGCTGCCGAAACAGGCGAAGTGATCTCCGGCGGATCTGCTACAATACGGGCGTCCCGTCCCCGCGCCGGGACGCCCGTTTTCCCTGGAGCCATGCGCATGTGCGACGACATCACCGCCCACGACGACCGCCGGCGCCGCTGTCCGATGCTCGGGCACGAAGTGCCCTTCGCCTACTGCCGCGCCCCCGGCCGGGAACTGCCCTGCTCCAAGATCGGCGATTGCTGGTGGGAGACGTTCGACGTCGAGTCCTTCGTCCGCGCCCACTACGAGGAGCAGCAGGTTCAGCAGGTCCTCGCCGCACCAAAGCCCAAGATGCTCTCCATCGTCGAGTTGATCGAGAAGGCCCGAAAGGCGGGCCAGGGGCAGTAGTGCCGGGGTTTCGGTCTCACGGCCTGGCCAGGAGGCCCGCGGCGCGGACGGTTCGCATGCGTTCCTCGGTTTCGTCGGGCAGCGTGCCCTTCCGCCAGGCCTTCGCGCGGTAGGAAAGCTCGCCGCCGGTGGGTAGGCAAGGGACGGGCGGCACGCGCAGGGCCGCCGCCGTCTGGGGCGTGGGCAGCCGGGTCGTGTCGGGCCGCTCGTGGCAGCCGACGCAGCTTCTCGTCTCGCCCGGGCGGACGTACATCC
>Ga0272441_10005909_pt1 | contig 20939 bp, 17 predicted proteins | sample SSMProp6N_FD_193582 | JGI IMG/M metagenome (GOLD analysis project Ga0272441, IMG submission 193582) | Marine sediment archaeal communities from Little Sippewissett salt marsh, Falmouth, MA, United States - SSM-Prop-6N | ecosystem: Environmental > Aquatic > Marine > Wetlands > Sediment ...
ATGCCGGGCAATGGCATTTTCCGCTTCGGGATTCATCCGGCCGCTGCCGATCCGGTAAAACGGCGGGTTGGTCAGCACCGCATCGAAGGTTTCTGCGGAAAAACAGTCCCGAATATTTTTGATATCCGCACACGTTATTTTCGCTTTTTCAGAACAGCGGTTATACAAAACATTTTTTTCTGCCACAGCAACCAGGTCTTTCTGAATCTCTATTCCGAAAATCTGTTTCACCTTCCCGCTTTTTGAAAGAATCACCGGCAGCACACCGCTGCCGGTACCCAAATCCGCTACAACACCACAGACCTTTTGCCCGGCAAACGCACCCAGCAGAACGGAATCCACCGAAAAGCGGTATCCCTTTTTTTTCTGATAGAGGCACAGGCGTCCGTTGAAAAGTCTGTGAAATTCAATTTCCGGCAGACGGCTCGTCATCATAAAAGCGGTTTTTCAAGTATGTTTAAAATTACAGCGGGTTCAAAAGATTTCCTTTACATGCTAAAATTTTAACGATAATGTATGCTTTCAAATATGTCAATTTTTTACTAATCCTTCCTCCTGCTGATGAAAAAAATAGTTCTGGGCACTGCCGGACACATTGATCACGGCAAAACCACTCTGATTAAAAAACTGACCGGTACCGACTGTGACCGGTTGAAAGAAGAAAAAAAAAGAGGCATTACCATTGAGCTGGGATTCGCCGCCCTTTCCCTGCCGAACGGCCAGAAGGTAGGAATCGTCGATGTTCCGGGACATGAAAAATTCATCAAGAACATGGTCGCCGGCGCCGGCGGTATTGACGGGGTCATCCTCGTCATTGCGGCCGATGAAGGTGTTATGCCGCAGACCCGGGAACATCTCGATATCTGCTCCCTGCTTTCCGTCAAATACGGCATTATCGCCCTGACCAAGGCAGATCTTGTCGATATGGAATGGCTGGCCCTGGTCACAGAAGACCTGCAAAAAACGGTAAAAAACACCTTCCTCGAAAAGGCCCCGATTGTTCCGGTTTCCGCTGTCAGCGGAACAGGCATCGACAAAATCGTTGACGCCATTTCGGCCATGGTTGCAAACATCCCGGAACGGCCTTCGTCCGGAACGGCCCGGTTGCCTGTTGACCGGGTATTTTCCATGAAAGGGTTCGGCACTGTTGTTACCGGAACACTTTCTGCCGGAAAGCTTAAAGTTGGAGACGAGGTCGAAATTCTACCGGAAAAAGTCCGGGCAAAAGTCCGGGGCGTGCAGGTTCACGGCAATACCGCCGAGACGGTGACCGCCGGTCAGCGAACCGCCCTGAATCTTCAGGGGATCGATAAAACCAGAATCAGCCGCGGAAATCTTGTTTGCCATCCGGGCACTGTTCTTGCGAGCCGGAAAATCGATATCTGGTTTCATCATCTGTCCGCTTCTTCCCGTCCGTTGAAAAACCGTTCCCGAATCCGCTTCCATTCCGGAACTTCAGAAATACTGGGCCGCGCGGTGATCCTTGGCCAGGAGGAAATTAAGCCCGGAGAAAACGGCTTTCTTCAGATTTTTCTTGAAAAAACAGCTCCCGTCTTCCCCGGCGACAGTTTCGTGATCAGAAGTTACTCACCGGTCTATACGATCGGTGGCGGAAAAATCATGGACTGCCAACCGGAAAAACACAAACGGCTTGCGAAAAAAACAATCAGCGCTCTTGAAATTCTCAAACAGGGCAGCCTGCAGGAAAAAATACACCTTTTCTGTCAACAGGCGGATATTCGCGGAACGGATTTTCATCAACTTCAAATCCGTTGCGGCACGAATGAAAAAAAGTTCTTAGTCGAAATGGAAAAAATGCTCTCCCAGAACGAGGTGGTCCAGTTTAACAAAAACCCCCGCCAGGCAGTGCTGGCTTCGGTCCTCAACGATCTGGAACAGGATATTCTAAAGTTACTGCAGGATCATCACCGGAAAAACCCCATGAAAATGGGACTGCTGAAAGAGGAAATCCGGACCAAACTACCGAAACAAACCCACCCGAAACTTTACAGTTTTGTTTGCGAGCGGCTGCTCAAAAACAAAAAAATGATGCTGACCGACGAGTTTCTGGCCCTGCCCGGACACAAGCCCCGCCTTAAAACCGGACAGCAAACACTGAAAAACAGACTGTTGTCACTTTATAAAAAGAGCGGCATTACCCCCCCCACCAGAAAAGAACTGGTCGAAAAGATAAAAGCCGATGAAAAAGAGGTTTCCGACCTTCTGGGCCTGCTGACACGGGAAAAAACCCTCATAAAACTCAGCGAAGAAATCTATTATGAAAAAACCGTGCTGGACACGCTGGTTCAAAAAGCCGTTGCCTTGATGGATGAAGAGGGTCAACTGACCATTCAACGGTTTAAAGACCTCACCGGCCTTTCCAGAAAATTCATGATTCCGTTTTTTGAATATCTGGACAGAACAAAAATTACCTTCAGAAAAGGGGATATCCGGGTGCCGCGTAAAAGCAACTGACCGGACGAAACAACCGGCAGGCTGGTGTCAAGCTCCGGTCACGATTGACATCGCAAGCCACCCGCTTACAGTGTTGTGCCTGTGATTTGTCTTTACACCGAAGCGCTGTCATCGTCTGGAAAGGGGTGCCCGCAACACGGCCCGCCTTGAAAGCGAACATGTCGGTACGGTTGATCGAACCGTGCCGACGCCGGCATAAAACTGTGGTTACCGTATTTCGTTTAAGGCTAGAGCTGAATGCGTCCTTTCCCGTGGCGAACAATCGTAAATATTTCTCCGGAAAGATCAACAATGGTCGATGGTTTGGAAATCAGTATTCCGATATCCAGCACCAGTTCGATCTCTTTTCCAAAATAGTCCCGAATGATTTCCCCGGAGTTCAGCACTTTTTCCCGCCACAGCGGGACACTGGTGGATATGATCGGATTTCCCAGCTGTTCCGCAAGCATGCGGCACACATTACTGTCCGGCACACGAATGCCGATCTGTTTACGCTTGTAAAGCATATACCGGTTCACCTCTTTCATAGCCGGCAAAATAAAAGTGTACGGGCCGGGCAGGCACTTGTTCATGACCCGGTAAGCCCGGTTCGAAACTTTCGCATATTCGGACACCTTGCTCAGGTCCGGAGAAATGAAACTCAGCGGACTTTTTTTGTCCATCTCCTTGATCCGAAAGATTTTTTCCAGAGCCTTTTTATTATGCAGATCACAGCCCAGGCCATAAATCGTATCTGTCGGGTAAACCACCAAACCGCCGGAACGAAGAATGTCAACGGCAATGTTTATCGCCCGGGCCTGCGGGTTCTTTTCATAGACGCGGATAATCAAGGAAACGCCTTTCTGACCGGATGAAATAATATACTCATAAAACCATGCCGCTTGAAAAGAATCAAGATAAAATCGTCGGCGCTTTCCGGTCACCGCCCATCTTTACAGCCCTGATTTTTTAAGGTAAGATTTACACAAGATGCTTTCCTAAAAAAGAAAGGGGACTAAGTGGATATTTCAAAAACGATTGCCGAAATGAAAAAAGAACCCGGGTTTGCGGATAATGTGGGAATGGTTCTGGTTCACAACGGCGTGGTCCGGAGCTGGTCACGCAAAGACCGGCGTTCCGTCGGACATGTGAATGTTTCACCGGACCTTGAAAAAATCGAAAAGATCCGGCGTGAATATGAAAAAAAGCCGGGTATTTACCGGATAATCGTGAAAGCTGAATCGGGAAAACTCCTTCCCGGGGATGATCTGTTGTTTATTCTTGTGGCAGGAGATATCCGCGAAAATGTTAAACCGGTTCTCTCGGACCTTCTCGACCGGATCAAGGCGGAAGCTGTTGCAAAATCAGAGGTATCTGCCTAGATATCAGCCCGGCTGAACCGCAGCCCGGAATTTGATCACGTCCTCCACCGGCGCCAGAATAATGAGTGTCTGTCCGGACCGAAGGAGAAAGTCCGCCGGCGGGTTGTGCCGGTAATGGCCATCATGCCTGACGGCAAGAATCAGCACATCGGCAATGTTTTTTATACCGACTTCAGCCAGGGTTTTTCCGTCACAGAATGAACCGGGTTGTATGGTTGTTTCTTCAACCCGCATGTTTTTTTCTTTGTCCCGCAGCATCAAGTCCAGGAACTCCACCACGTTCGGCCGCAGCAGGGTCGAAGCCATTCGCATTCCGCCGATAAAGTTTGGCGAAATGACCGTATCGGCACCGGCCCGTTTTAATTTTTCTGCTATGGTAGGCTCGATACCTTTTGATATAATCCGTATTTTCGAACTGAACTGCCTTGCGGAAACAACCACGAAAAGATTGTCTTTGTCCTCCGGCAAGGCCGCAATCAACCCCCGGGCTTTTTCAATTCCCGCCTGCTTCAGAACAGGATCTTCTGAAGCATCCCCGATAATATAAAAAAAGGGGGTCCCTTCCTCTTCCTCGACCATGTGCACCTGATGTTCATTTTCATCAATGACCACAAAAGGTGTTCGCGTCGCGATCAGCTCCCGAACAATATACCGTCCGGTCGCTCCCGCGCCGCAGAGGATAATATGATTATTAAGCTTTTCAATCTGCTTAATCATTTTGTTTCTCCTGAAAAAATGTTTTATTTCACCCTCCACAAAGATGGCCACAATGGTCGATCCGAAATAAACAATAATACCCATCCCGAAAATGATCAGGAATACAGTAAACAACCTGGCCTCCGGGGCACTGGACACATCGATAACTTCACCAAACCCGACCGTGCTGATCGTAATCGCGGTCATATAAAAACAGTCATAAAATGACCATGCTCCCCGACCGATCAGATAGTACCCGATTCCGCCGACAAGCAGAACCGTCACCACACCGGCAAAACCGGCAAACAGACGTTTTTTCAGATCTTTAAAATCTTTAAATTCTCTATTGTCTGTCATTATCGTGTGAAAAAAACAAGGCGTTGAATCAGGTTATCCAGAGTATAGGGCACTGTTTTTTTACTGTCAATCACAATAAACGGCACAGGGCTCAGGATGGTTTGTCTTGCGGATAACGGCACTGGCCGAAAAACCCTTTTGCCGTCAAACAAATGATATAACCTGTAGTGAAAGGAAACGCCGGGAAATTTTACGGAAATAAACATAAAAAAAGGGGAACAGAAAAAACTGTTCCCCCTTTTTAAAGACGGTGGATTACTTGTTCAGCTTTTTAGCCCCTTCTTCTATGTACAGAATGTTCTGGTCAGAAAGGGACTGGATCTGCTCTTTATTGTACCCCAGGGTTTTTTCAAGAATCTCGTTCGTATGTTCACCAAGAAGTGGTGCATGATCCCTGGGGCCGCAGGGCGTTTCGGACATTTTCAGGGGATTGCCATACATTTTCATCGGTCCCACATAGGGTTGATCAATTTCAACCATCATTTCGCGGGCCTTGATATGTTCATCCGTTTCAGCCAGTTCCTTTATTGACCGGCATCTCAGGCAGGGACACCCGTTTGCTTCAAGCAGTCTTTCCGCTTCTTCAACCGAATCCTGGGCCATGACCCATTCCTCCACCAGCTGATGAATAAAAGGCGCGTTCTCCTCTGTACAGCGCGTAGACACCGTGGCCGCCCGCGGATCTTTCGCCACCCAGTCATAATCCTTGCCCATGGTTTTGAGAATAGCTTCCCATCTCGGCTGGGTCAAAGAAGCAATGGTGATATATCCGTTTTTCCCCTGATATATTCCATAAGGGGCGTAGCCCGGATGCCATCTTCCGATCTTGGGCGGTTCCACCGGTTTTCCCATGGCGCTTGAAAGCAGATACCAGGGCAGGGTATTTTCATGAAGACTGAACAGACAGTCCATCATTGATATATCAATATTTTGGCCCTTTCCGGTTTTGGTGCGGTTATAAAGCGCGCCGTTTATAGCGACCGCCGCATGCAGCGACGCAGTCATGTCACCAATGGAAACCGGCGCAATCTGGGGTTCTTTATTCTGATCCGTCCAGCCGCTGGCGCCCTGGGCGATCATGTCATACCCCGGTTTATGACTGTAGGGCCCCCAGTGTCCGAAGCAGGAGACGGAGCAGTAAATAATTTGATCATTAATCTTTTTTACGCTGTCATAATCAAGCTCCAGACGATCCATCACTCCCGGGGCAAAATTTTCAATCAGCACGTCGCTTTTTTTGATCAGTTCATGAATCAGCTTTTTGCCTTCCGGATCTTTCAGATTAATACAGATGCTTCGCTTGCCGCGGTTGCAGTTTATATTATAGGAACTCTGCAGAACGCCCTCCTTTGTCTCCATAATCAGGGGAAGGTGTCTTTCATTGGTCCCGTCCTTGTAGCGTTCCACCTTGATAATGTAAGCACCCATATCCGCAAGTGTTCGCGTCGCAAACGGACCTGCCAGTACCCATGTGAAATCCAGAACCGTAACGCCTTCCAGGGGGCCGGGTTTCAGTTTCTCCATAATTTACCTCCAGATAGTTTTAATTGGCTTGTGTAGGTTTTCTGCCGGTATATAAATTGAAAAGTCTACCGAATAAAACCGGAAAAGTCAACTTTTCCGCCGGAAGTCGGGGGAATTGGAAATTCGGGGCTCAAACGAATGCCGCTCATCGCAGGCCCGGCCAAAATCAGACCGGTACATATACGGGAAGGAGCTCTTCCGGAATTTCCTTAAGAAACGGCTGGTTTTTGTCTTTATCGGAAAGCAGCGGTGCGCTGCAGGGCCAGTCTATATTGAGCGTGCTGTCCGACCAATTGACGCCCCGGTCGTCTCCCGGTGCGTAAAAATCCGAGCACTTGTAAATAAAATCGGCTGTTTCGGAAAGCACACAAAAACCATGGGCAAACCCTTCGGGGATATAAAGTTGACGCCTGTTTTCCTCGGAAAGGACCACCCCTACCCACTGACCAAAAAAGGGCGACCTCTTTCGAATATCGGCGGCGACATCAAAAACAGCTCCGGTGGCCGCATAAACCAGTTTTGCCTGAGGCTGATTCAGCTGGTAATGCAACCCTCTTAAAATGTTTTTCATGGAACGGGAGTGATTATCCTGAATAAAAGTTTGCGAAAGCCCCTGTTTCGCATATTTTTTTGCGTGATAGGTTTCCAGAAAAAACCCCCGGCTGTCTCCAAACACTTCCGGTTCTACAATCACAACCTCGGGAATGCGGGTGGAAATTATTTTAACGGACATTTTTGGCTTTTTCCTCTTCGAGAATCTCAAACAGATACGCGCCATAAGAACTGTTGGCCATTTCATTTGCCAGAGACGCAAGTGCTGCGCTGTTGATATATCCCATCCGGAAGGCAATTTCTTCGATACAGGAAATTTTCAATCCCTGTCTTGCTTCAATGGTTTCAACAAAACTCGCCGCCTGCTGCAGCGCTTCGTGCGTCCCGGTATCCAGCCAGGATATTCCGCGTCCGATCAACTCAACCTTGAGCTCACCTTTTTTCAGGTAGGCCAGGTTCAAATCTGTAATTTCAAGCTCCCCTCGGGCAGAGGGTGAGAGACCTTCGGCAAGATCGGACACCTGGCTGTCATAAAAGTAAATACCGGGAACGGCAAATTTCGACTTGGCATTTTTGGGTTTTTCTTCTATCTTCGTCACGTTCCCCTGCTGATCAAAATATACCACACCATAACGTTCCGGATCCCGAACCGGATAACCGAAAACAAGGCCGCCTTTTTCAAGTGTTGCCGCATTTTTAAGCTGTTCCGGAAAACCATGACCGTAAAAAATATTATCTCCCAGCACAAGGCAAACCGGTTCGTTGTCGATAAAGGCCTTCCCCAGAATAAAGGCCTGGGCAATTCCCTCGGGACGGGGTTGTTCGATATATGAAAAAGAAAGCCCCAGCTGTTCTCCGCTGCCAAACAGGGCTCTGAATTTCGGCAGGTCCTCGGGTGTGGAAATAATCAGGATTTCTGTTATTCCGGCAAGCATCAGCATTGAAAGCGGATAGTATATCAGCGGCTTGTCATATACGGGTAACAGCTGTTTACTGACGGTACGGGTGACTGGATACAACCGTGTTCCGGATCCTCCCGCAAGAATAATACCCTTCATTTACCCCCCCTTTTTTTCTTGTTTGTTGGTAATTATCCTCACCCGCAGGGCAAGACATTTGTCCCCCGAGGAGGGTATTAAAAATATTTTAATCAGAGTTCTTTCCTTTCGAAGCGATCAAATTCTGAAAGTGTTGTAAAAAAACCGATTCCAGGCATTTTATCCAAGTGGGGAATTAAAGTCAAATCAGTTAACAGGTAAATTATAATTTAACCCGTAAAGATGAAAACAAAAAAGTGAAAATTTTCAAAAGGTATCTTACCGTTTTTAAAACAACAGGTTCCCCTACCAAAAAAGCTCCCAAACAATGCCATTATGGAACTATTCAAGACAGGGAACGGTTTTCCCCGGCTGGGCAAAGGTTAAAAAAGATTGAGTTTTTTGATGATATTTGATATACTTTTTTCTTATTTCTGGGAAACACGCATGAGGTTAAACAGGCTTGTACGCACAGGGGAGTATTGGTCTGTCCTCCGGTTAATTCAAAAACAGTTATCATAGCAGGGAGGGGAGATGTTTAAAAAAGGTGAAATGGCAGTTTACCCTGCACACGGTGTCGGCACTATTGAAAATGTTGAAAAAAAAGAAATATCAGGGAAAATTCATAAATTTTATGTCATGCGGGTTGCGGGAAATGATATGACCATCATGATTCCCGTAGATAACGCCGACCAGGTAGGCCTGAGAGAAGTCATCCCTCATAAAGATGTATCCAAAGTATATAAAATCCTGAAATCCAGGGAAACAGCAACCGATACCCAAACCTGGAACAGACGTTACCGTGAATACATGGAACGGATAAAAACCGGGTCGGTTTACGAGGTGGCAACGGTTTTAAGAGATCTCTTTCAGTTAAAACTGGGAAAAGAACTTTCTTTTGGCGAAAGAAGGATGATGGACATTGCAAAAAACCTTCTGGTAAAGGAACTTTCCATTGCCCAGGAAAAGTCCGAAGATCATATCGAAAAACACATTGAACAGATTTTCGAAGCCTGATCATTCATTTGAAAATATTTTTTACCGCCAAAAACTTCCGGCCTTTTACAAAAAAGTTTCGCAAGATATTTCCGAAAAAAAATGAATCCTTCCTTTTTATTTTAAACTTTTATATTCTCACTGAATCAGGATTTTTCGGCAAAAAGAATTTCTATGAAAGCGACTGCCATTGTTCCGTCGGCAGGTGACGGAAAAAGAATGAAGACCCGGATCAAAAAACCCTATCTGACCTTGAAGGACCGGCCGTTATTGTGCTATGCTCTGGAAATCCTTGACCGTGTCCCGGCCATCGAAAAGATTATTGTGCCCGTCGGCCCGGAAGAGGAAGACCGTTGCAGAACAAGCGTTCTGGGCCGGCTGTCCATGAACACGCCGGTGACGGTCATTTCCGGAGGAAAAACAAGACAGGCATCGGTCAGAAATGCACTGGACCATGTTTCGACAAGCTCTGCCTTCGTGTTGATCCATGACGGGGCCCGTCCGTTTATAACGGTAGAAATGGTTGAGACTTCCTTGCGTGAAGCTTCAGAAAAACTTGCTGTCACTTTCGGCGTGCCGGTGAAAGACACCATTACGGTGGTCTCCAGAGATGACCGGCGAATACTGAAACCCCTGGACAGAAACAGCCTGTACCGGATACAAACCCCGCAGACCTTCGATCGGGAAATTATCATTGATGCTCACAAGAAGGCGTTCCAGGACGGTTTTGAAGGAACCGACGATGCCTCACTGGTGGAACGGCTCGGGTTCCCGGTAACGGTTATTTCCGGTCGTTACCGAAATATAAAAATAACCACTTTGGAAGACCTTGCTGTTGCAGAGGCCTTTTTGCAGAAAAACAGCCAACCTCTTGAAAGCAGACAGAAGTGAAAATCGGAACAGGGTATGATGCCCACAAACTGGTTGAAGGTCGGCAACTGATTATCGGTGGGGTGAATATCCCCTACGAAAGGGGGTTGCTCGGTCATTCCGATGCAGATGTTCTGACCCACGCAGTTTGTGATGCGGTTCTGGGCGCCCTGGGCCTTGGAGATATCGGCAGATATTTTCCGGACAGTGATGTTAGCTATAAAAACATTTCAAGCCTCAAACTGCTGGAAACGGTCCGGCAGCTGGCGGAAAAAGACGGATATGTTTGTGGCAATCTGGATGCGGTGATCGTGGCCCAGGAACCCAGACTTTCCGGATTCCTGGACCGGATGAAAACCAATATTGCCGGCCGCCTGAAAATTTCAGCGAAAAACGTCAACATCAAAGCCACCACAACCGAAGGAATGGGGTTTGAAGGAAAGAAAGAGGGTATTTCATCCCAGGCGGTTGTTTTGATGATCAAAAAAGATTAAAATAAACATATCGACTTAAAGCCGCTTGCGTTACCAGTGAACCGGATGCTTTTCGCAAAAACAGGGAGCTCACCTATGGCCATCAAAATCTACAACACCATGAACAGAAAAAAAGAACTGTTTGTCCCGCAAACAGAAAAAAGGGTCACCATGTATGCCTGCGGGGTAACGGTTTACGATCTGTCCCATATCGGTCACGCCCGGGCCATGGTTGTTTTTGATGTCATTTACCGTTACCTGAAGGCCTCCGGCTATGATGTTGTTTTTGTCAGAAACTATACGGATATCGACGATAAAATCATCAATCGGGCCAATGAAGAATCGGTCCCCTTTAACGTCATTGCCGAACGCTACATCAAGGAATTCGATACGGACATGGCATCCCTGAATGTCAAGGTTCCCGAACATACTCCCCGGGCCACGGAACATATCGATGACATGATTGCCATGATCGAAACCCTGATCAAAAAGGGGCATGCCTATGAAGTGGACGGCGATGTCTATTTTGACGTCAGCAGTTTTAAAGATTACGGAAAACTTTCCGGAAAAGATACGGACAGTCTCTTGTCCGGCGCCCGGGTGAATATCGACGAACGGAAAAGAAGCCCCCTCGATTTCGCCCTGTGGAAAAAGAGTAAAACGGGAGAACCTTCATGGGACTGTCCCTGGGGAAAAGGCCGCCCGGGCTGGCACATTGAATGTTCTGTCATGAGCAAGAAATACCTCGGCGACACCTTTGATATTCACGGCGGCGGCATGGACCTGATTTTTCCGCACCATGAAAATGAGATTGCCCAGGCAGAGTGTGCGTCGGGGAAGGCGTTTGCCCGTTACTGGATTCATAACGGTTTCGTCAACATCGATAAGGAAAAGATGTCGAAATCCCTGAAAAACTTTTTAACCATCCGGGATGTACTGAAAGATTATCCTAGCGAAGTGATCAGACTGTTTCTGCTCTCCAACCATTACCGGAGCCCGGTGGACTTTTCCCACCAGAACCTGATCGAAACCAAGGCCGGGCTGGACCGGTTCTATACAATACTGAGTGATATCAACAACCCGGACCTGATGGCCGGTTCCGGAAATCCCGGTGAGATGGACCAGGCCCAAAAAGAACTGGAGGGTTTCATGGAAAAGTTCCGGGCGGCCATGGATGATGACTTCAACACCGCAGCGGCCATCGGACATCTCTATGCCCTGACCCATTCCCTGAATACGGCTATCGACGGGGCCAAAAAAAACAACCGGAAAATATCCGGGGCCATTTCAAAAAAAGCCGCGGAAATTTTCAGGAAGACCGGTGAAATTCTCGGTCTGTTTCAGATGGAACCGAAAACTTATTTCGAAACATTGAAAAAAAACGGTCTTGCGGCCAGCGGGCTTTCGGCGCAGGACGTTCAGCAACTGGTTGATGAACGGACAGAAGCAAAACAGGCGAAAAATTTTACCCGCGCCGACGAAATTCGGGACATCCTGTCCGAAAAGGGAATTCTCCTGAAAGACACGCCCCAGGGCACCGAGTGGCACTTTAAAAACAACTAGTTTCCTTTTTTATTACAGCCTTTTGTTTTACAAAGGGCTGATCAAGCACGATCTAAAAGACAAAAATCGGATGAATAACAAATAGCAAAGCTCAAATGATAAATGAATATCAATAAAAGAAAAACTTAAAAAGTTAACTTTTATTTGATATGGATGTTTTGGATTTCATTTGGCATTTTTAATTTGGACTTTGGCCTTTCTTGTTCATCCGCTTAACCTGCCAGGCTGTTTACACAGCATAATCGATAACAAAAAAGAAACGGCCATAACTGCTTTCATGCCTTTTCATCTCATATCCGATTATGTTCCCCAGGGCGACCAGCCCAAAGCCATCGAACAGCTGATCCAGGGCATTTTAAACAATGAAAAGCACCAGGTCCTGCTGGGGGTTACCGGCTCCGGTAAAACCTTTACCATGGCTAATGTGATCCAGGCGGTTCAAAAACCCACGCTGATTCTGGCGCCCAACAAAACCCTGGCCGCCCAGCTGTACGGTGAGTTCAAGACCCTCTTTCCGAACAATGCGGTGGAATATTTTGTCAGCTATTATGACTATTACCAACCGGAAGCCTATCTGCCCACGACCGACACTTACATTGAGAAAGATTCTTCGATTAATGATGAAATCGACCGCATGCGGCATGCGGCCACCGCTTCTCTTTTACAGCGGCGGGACGTGATCGTTGTGGCCAGTGTTTCCTGTATTTACGGCCTCGGATCGCCAAAGGATTATGAGGAAATGCTGGTTCTGATCAAGGACCGGACGGATGTTTCCAGGGACGATCTGCTGTCCTGGCTGGTGGAGATTCAGTATGAACGCAATGATATTGATTTTCACCGGGGGGCCTTCAGGGTGCGGGGAGATATCGTGGAGATTTTTCCTGCATATGAAGAGACAAACGCGATCCGGGTCGAGTTTTTCGGAGACACGGTAGAAGCCATCACTGAAGTGGAAGCGCTGACCGGTAAAGCGCTGCGGCCCCTGAAACATATTCATATCTATCCCAACAGCCATTATGTCACCAGTAAAAACAATATGAAGCGGGCGGTTGAAAACATCAAGCAGGAGCTTGAAGACCGGATCACTCTTTTTGAGTCCCAGGACAAACTGATCGAAGCCCAGCGGATTCGCGAGAAAACAAATTATGATCTGGAGATGATGCAGACCATCGGCTACTGCAGCGGTATCGAAAACTATTCCCGTCACCTGGATCACCGAAAAGAAGGGGAGCCCCCTGCCGTGCTGCTGGACTATTTCCCGCAGGATTATCTGTTGATGATCGACGAGTCGCATATTGCCGTTCCCCAAATCCGGGGCATGTTCTTCGGTGACCGTTCCCGCAAACAGACCCTGGTAGATTTCGGTTTTCGCCTGCCTTCCGCGCTGGACAACCGGCCGCTGGGGTTTGAAGAGTTTGAAAAAAAAGTCCACCAGACCGTTTATGTTTCCGCAACCCCCGCGGAATACGAACGGGAAAAAGCCGGTGACCGGATCGCGGAACAGATTATCCGTCCCACCGGGCTGATGGATCCGGTGATTGATGTCCGTCCGGTAGCCGGACAGGTAGATGATTTGCTGGCGGAAATCAGAAGCCAGGTGCAAAAGGGCGACCGGACCCTGGTCACCACCCTGACCAAACGCATGGCGGAAGACCTGACCGAGCATTATCGTGAACAGGGCCTCCGGGTGGAATATCTTCATTCCGAAATCGACACTCTGGAAAGGATCGATATTATCCGGGACCTGCGCCTGGGAAAATTTGACGTGCTGGTGGGCATCAACCTGCTGCGGGAAGGTCTCGACCTTCCGGAAGTTTCTCTGGTCGCCATTCTGGATGCGGACAAGGAAGGGTTTCTGCGGTCGGAACGCTCCCTGATCCAGACCTGCGGCCGGACCGCGCGCAACGTGGACGGCCGGGTAATTCTTTACGCCGATGTCATGACCGCAAGCATAGCGGCCACGCTTCGCGAGACCCGCCGTCGCAGAGCCCTGCAGAAAAAATACAACCGGGAAAACAACATTACGCCGCAATCTATTCGGAAGGACATCACGACCATTATGGATTCCGTATGCGAGCATGACTACGTGACCATCCCCGTCGCGGCCGAAGAAAAAACAGCATACCGCTCCGATGAAGACCGCCGGGCACTCATCAAATCACTGAAACAGGAAATGCTGACCGCGGCCAAGGACCTGGCCTTTGAAAAGGCGGCAGAACTCAGGGATCGGATCCGGGAGCTGGAGAAAGCGGAACTCAAAATCTGATTTTCGGTTTTGATTATTTAACGGTAGCATGAAATCTTTTTCCGGAGGTTTTTCTGTCATGAATAAATATATTCATAAAATTCAGACAAGCCGCTCTTTTTTGCCCATTGTTTTGTCTTTCCTGATCTTTTCGTCCTGTAAAACACAAATCCCTGAAACCGACCTGCGCTGTCCCTGGTTTGAAACCGAGAATGATCTCCTGGTCAAAGCGGAAATCCTGGAACAGTCCACGCTTGAGATGGTCGATTCCGGAGGTGTCCTCTGCTACAAGGCTTTTCTTCCCTGGAACAGCCCGTTTGATGAAAATCAGTTAAAGTCATACGACATGGCCGATTTCCCGGCCTGGCAGGGATATCTGCTGGCCGCGTTTGCCTTTAAGCAGGCCGTCACCGGGGAAAGTGAGGAGGATGTCATTTCGCTTCTGCTTGATGGATTTCAGACATCATGGAGGATCACCGGCATTGACGGGCTGTTGTGCCGGTCCATGATTCCGGGGTACATCGGCGACCGCCTGGACTATATGGATACCTGGTTTGAAAATCCCACCAAGTACTGGACTCAGGGCCCCACCGGCGAATGGTTCAAGTGCGGCGCGGCCGCCGGCCACTATTCCGGAACCGTTTTCGGGCTGTCCATGCTTCTTTTTCTGGACCGGGACGGTTATATTTCCCTTTCAGATACGGTCCGGCAGCAAGCAGAAACCATTCTGGTAACCACGGTCCGATACGTGGTGGATAACAACTATACCATTGTCGATCATGACGGCAAAGTTACGGATTACGGTTATCTGGACCCTTCTTTTTTCAACAGCTATTTCGCGGTTGCCATGCTGAACTATTTAAAAAGCGCCGGCACCTATGACAACTTCTGCGCTCAGACCTACCAGCAAAATGTTGACACCTGGACAAAGGTTGCCGAAGAGTACAACCGGTTGCTGGGAGACGTGATGCTGGCCGTGGGTCGATGGACTGCTGAGCGTGTGTCCACCTCGGACACCCTTCATTACGCCTGCCAGAACTTTGCTTTGATGCTGCAGGAAGAAGCGTCCCCCTATACCGAGAGACTGGCCACGGCCGCGGACAGTGTCTGGGACTTTTTCCAGTACGAACGGCACCCCATTTATACTTACATGATGCTGGATCGAATCCGGCCCGAAGACAGGGACCTGTTTATGCCGGCCATCATCCAGGATCTCCGGGATTTTCCAATTGACAAGAAAGACGGACGGGAGGAACGGGAGGAAACCCCGGCTCAGGTTCAGCCCCTGGCCAACCGGTACATCAGTTCCTTTTACTGGAAAAGCACCTGTTACGCCCGATTCGTAGAATGGGTGGAACCTCCGGACGAAAACGCTGTGACTTATTCCGGAGGAGACTATTTGCTGGCCTACTGGATGGGAAGATATCTCGGTCTGGTCCCGGAAAGATAAACCGCGCCTTCTCACTACAGAAAATCCCGTGATTCCATGATAGAATTGTCCCGACAGATTTTTCCGGCTGTCGGTTTTTCATCTTTTCAGGTTTTGATTGAAAAAATCAAATTTTGATAGTAAGATTGCGCAAAACACAAAACAGGGATCTTGCAAAATAAAAACCGCTCAGGATAAAGATCATGTCAACCAAGGAAGACCTTACCGAAATTTTCGGTAAAGAAAATGTCTCTGACGACCCGGAAATTCTGAAAAAGTATTCATCTGACCAGAGTTTTGAAGATCCGCATTTACCGGATCTGGTCGTCTTTGCGGAAACGGTGGAGCAGGTTCAGACAGTTGTACGATACGCCAATCGCCATCAGACACCGGTGGTTCCCTTCAGTTCGGGGCTCAACCTTCACGGTGCGGCCCTTCCCAAAAACGGCGGCATTCTTCTGAACCTTTCAAAAATGAACCGGATCATCGACATTGATGAAGACAACTGGTTTGTGGTTATCGAACCGGGCGTGACCTTCAGCCAGCTTCAGGACGCCCTTGAAAAAAAAGGGCTTCGCGCCATGATTCCTTTCGGCGCTCATCCCGACCGGTCCGCCCTGACCAGCTGGGTGGAACGGGACCAGGCCCTGGCCGCCGCAAGTTTCGAATACGGTAATGACCTGCTGATGGACACGGAAATTGTCCTGCCCGATGGGGAGCTGTTCAAAACCGGGCTTTGGTCCGCCGGCGGAAAACCCGGTTCTCACATGGGGCCGGTTCGCTCCATGCTTTACCGCTTTTGGAGCGCGGCCCAGGGAACTCTGGGTATCATGACCAAGGGCTGTTTCAAGGTGGAACATCTTCCGGCTGACCGGAAGGTCTATGCCCTTCAGTTTGAATCTTTCAAGGATGTGATCGAACCGTTGAAAATGATTCAATACAGCGAGATCGGTCTTGAGTGTTTTTTACTGAACCATTTTAACATTGCATCACTTTTCAACCTGAGCTGGCAGGTCCCGAACCGTTTCCCGGTACAGCCGGCAACCTCCAACGAATTTGAATCTCTCCGCAGCCGGGTTCCCCTGTGGGCGTTGATCATCTGTCTGAACGGTGCGCCTGAGCTGGGCGCAGAAAAGATCGCTTACCAGGAAGATGCGCTTCAGAAAATATCCTCAAAAATGAGTCTCATTCCCTATAATGTCACGGACAAGGAAGACTTCCTGTTAAAGGAAATGCTTCGTCCCTGGAGTATTCTGAAAAAATTCTGCTTTCGGGGATCGGTTCAAAACCTGTCTTTCAAGGCACCGCTCAAACGTGTTCCGGAGTTCCAGGATATCATCAAGACAACCGCCCGAAAATACAATTATCCGGTGGAAGACATCGGCGCTTACATCCTGCCCATCGAACGCTGCCGGGCTGTCCACTGTGAGTTTGACCTCCACTGCAACCTGGACGATCCGGCGGAAAAGGACCGCATCAAGACACTCTGGCTGGAAGCCAGTGAAAAGCTGATTGATGCCGGTGCTTTTTTCGATCAGCCCTACGGCGCCTGGGCCGACATGATATACAGCCGGACCGGCGAGTATACGCTCAAGCTGAAGGAATTGAAAAAGGAATTTGATCCGAATTACATTTTAAATCCCGGGCATTTGTGCTTCTGATATTGGGAAATCACAGCGGGGAATTCCTGAAGTCAGGCAAAGCCAGACCGTGATCTGTTTCCAGGTACTCTGGAAATCAGGGAACAGTCAACAGACACTTTAAGGGTTACCGATAAAATCCGTTCGATTTTGAAGCGAAAGGCCGAATCCATGAGTGATCAAAAACCGGAATCCGAAAAAAAATTTTTTGAAAAAACCCTTGAAGATTACAGAGATCAGGTCTGGGGGTGCGCCCGGTGCAACTGGTGTCAGAATCAGTGGGGCTGGAATGTGAAGAACGCACAGTATTCGGAAGTCTGTCCGGCCTTTCATGAATACCGCTTTTTCCCCTATTCCGGCATGGGCAAAATGCACATCGCCCGGGCCCTGCTGGAAGGGGATTTTGATCTGGAGGATGTGCCGGAACTGGCCGAATTTATTTATACCTGTACCACCTGCGGCGCCTGTGAAATGAACTGCCAGCGCATGCAGGACAAGGAACCGCTGAAAGTCAACGAAACCCTGCGGGCCCTGCTGGTCAAATCGGGAAAGGGCCCGATGCCCGACCACAAAAAACTCATCAGCAGCGTCAAAAGCTATGACAATCCCTGGATGCAGCCCCGCACCCAGCGCAGCCGCTGGGCCAGGAAGATCAATATCAAGGATGCCAAAAAGGAAAACTGCGACACCCTGTTTTTTGTCGGCTGCACCACCGCTCTTGATCCCACGATGGCCGCAGTGGCCCAGAGTACGGCGGAAGTTCTTTTGCGAGCCGGCGTCGATCTCGGTACACTGGGTAAAGATGAGCTCTGCTGCGGCAGCCCCATCGCTCGCATCGGTGATCGGGACACTTTTATTGCCCTGGCCAAACGGAATATCGAGCGCCTCAACAGTCTCGGCATCAGCGAAATCGTCACCTCCTGTCCGGGATGCTACCGTGCTATCCGCTACGACTATGCCGAAATTCCCGGCGTTCCTGAAATTAACTTCAAGGTCTACCATTCGGTCGAATATATCGACCGGCTGATTCGTGAGGAAAGGTTGCTTTTCAACAATGAAGTTCCGCTGAAAGCGACCTGGCATGATCCCTGTCACCTGGGCCGCCACTGCGGCATCTACGAGGCCCCCCGGAACATTCTGAAGGCGATTCCCGGTATCGAATTCATGGAAAAGGAAAGGATCAAAGATCAGTCCTGGTGCTGCGGCGGGGGCGGCGGAGCCAGGACGGCCTTTCTCGACTTTGCCCAGGTCACGGCGGAAAAACTGATCGAGGAGGTCAAAAGTACCACGGACGCCGAAGCCATTGTCACCTGCTGTCCGTTCTGCGAACAGAATATCGGCGATGCGCTGTCCCGGACCGAAGACCCCATGGGGTTGATCGACTTGATGACACTGGTCAAAAAATCGTTAACCAGCTAGCGAAATTAACCCGGCGCTCGAAACAGAGCGCCGGGAAAACCGGGTTTTCGCGATCCCGGCCCGTTTCACTTTAGGCCATCAAAAAGGAGCTTCTTATGGCAGAGAAAAACAAAAAAGTTCTGCAAAAAAAGCTTTCGCCGGAAGCGTACCATGAATTGGAAACCGTGGTGGGCAAACGCTGGATATCCGACAAGCGCTCTCTGGTGGAAACTTACAGCAAGCTTTCCATCGAAGGGATGACCTTCGTGCGCAAGCACCAGAAAGATGAAACGATCCTTCCCGCCTGTGTGGTTTTGCCGGAAACCACCGAACAGGTTCAGCAGATCGTGAAAATCTGCAATCATCATAAGATCCCTTTTTTCCCGTTTACCAATGGCCAGGTTTTCTCCTGTCCCACAGATGATCAGCCCACCCTGGTCCTTCACATGTCCCGCATGAACAAAGTCATCCGCATTGACACGGATAATATGGCCGCAACGCTCCAGGCTTATGTGGACTACGCCCAGCTCCAGGCGGAAGCCATGAAACACGGCCTGTGGAACGGGGGGACACCGCTGGCCACCAGTCTGTGCAAACTGTCGTCCCAGTTTTCTTTTGCCGGGTTGTGGCAGACCGACCTGAAATACGGCCTGCTGAACCGAAACCTGGTCAGCGTCAAGATGGTCCTGCCCGACGGAAAAATCCTGGAAACCAGTTCCCGCTGCCTGCCGAATGCCGGTGATTTCTGGGAATACGGCCCGGGCCCGGACCTGATGGGCCTGCAGCGCGGTGGTGCGGGCAGCAACGGTATCGTTACCGAAATCACCGTCAAGCTCCATCCCTGGACTGGCGGCACATCCCTGCCCGACGTGCCCCACGGCAGGCCCAGTCTTGTGGACGTGCATGATCCCAGGTACGACAGCCCGGATCCCCCGCAAAACCACAAGCTGTTCTGGATCGAGTTCGAAGATTTCAAGACCCAGATCAAAACCATGCGGGAGATCTCCCATTCCGGCATCGCCATCGGTCTGAACGCCACCGGTGTCTATTCCGCCTACTACTGTTCGCAGACCCAGGAAATGACCTGGGAACGGTGCCGGAACCGGTTTTTTCCGGCCTACAACTGCTACGTGATCCTGGCCGGCACCACTTCGAAAGAGCAGCTGGTTTATGAAGAAAAAGTGCTTCGGCGGATTGTCGACCGCAACGGCGGCCGATTCCTTTCTGAAAATTATAAACCGGAAGTGCTGGAAGCGTTAAAACCCTGGAACCTGGACTGCATCCGTCATACTTCGGGCTACCGCATGAACCGGAAGATGTATGCCAGTGCCTGGCTGCCGACCGGTCCGTTCGAGGTGGGCGTTCAGACCCAGAACTTCTGGTCGGACGCGCTCAACGCCTTCGGCGAGTGCGATATCACCGACCGCGGCGGTGCCGACGATACCCCGTTTCTTTACGCGTTGCAGCGCGGCCGGTTCAGCTTTGCCGAAGTGGACAACTATCCGGACCCCACCGATCCGGCGGAAATCCAGAAGGCCGCGGGTTACGGAATTTACGGCATGGCCCGGCTGGTCAAGGAAAAGGTCTGTCCCTGTCTGATGGCGTTTCTGAGTGTTGAACCTTTTACCACCATGTTTCCGGAAATCGGCAAAAACCAGCATCTGCTCTTCAGAAAGATCCGCAAGGTCTTTGATCCGAAAGGGGTCAATGCTCCGGGCCGGCAGGTGTATACGGAGCAGGAATGGAAAGCGGTTCCGCCACCGCTTAAAGGTCTGGTCAACAAGATGCGGGAGATGGTGGGATTAAATGCTGTGGAGTAACAATGAATAAAAGAATTTTTATCCGCCTGACCGCCTATATCTTTCTGGCCCTGGTCGGCCTGTCGGCCTGGGGCCAGTATCCATCGGGCTGGCGTCACTACCTGGGGCTGGCCTTCTTTTTCCTGGCATCACTGCGCATTCTGATGCTATTTTTTACCTTAAAAAACAAAAAACCTTAAAAAACATCCTTTCCAGCAAAAATTATCCGCCGTTTCAGTGTGTTGCAAATTTGACCAACCGCATGGCACGCTGCCGGTTGTCAAGCTCACACTGAATGACGGTCCCCCATTAACAAAATTGAAGAAATAATCATTTGCCGGGGGCGGACAAGACAGCTTCCTTTGGGGGAGATGTTTTTAAACAATCTTTCGCCCGTTTTAGAGCAATTCACAAAATATCGTAGCCACATGATTTGAACCATCCATGAATATCGGACTGTGTTATTGTAGAAAGAGCATCTGCAATTGCCTTGTATAATAACTCCTGAGTTCTTGCACCAACCT
>Ga0272441_10005911_pt1 | contig 20934 bp, 26 predicted proteins | sample SSMProp6N_FD_193582 | JGI IMG/M metagenome (GOLD analysis project Ga0272441, IMG submission 193582) | Marine sediment archaeal communities from Little Sippewissett salt marsh, Falmouth, MA, United States - SSM-Prop-6N | ecosystem: Environmental > Aquatic > Marine > Wetlands > Sediment ...
GTAACAAGCTATGAATCTTTTTTATTCATTGTATCTGTTTTTAACTTTTAAAATTGCTTCTTTGGTTTCATTTCTTGTTGTTGTAAAAGAATTATCACACTTTGTACATTTGTATACTTTAGTTGAAGAAAAATGTTTTCCTTGCATATCAAAAATAAGCTTAACAACTTTTGTTGGGCTCATACATACATGACAATCAAAAGGATTACTTGAGAAGGGTCTATTCCTTTTATTTGAAAATAACCCCTTCATCTTTTTAGTATTGTTTCATCATGTCTTTAAATTCTTTTTTAACTTGATCCTCTGATTTTCCTTTTTTATTATTTTTGTAGTTATAGTTTGGATTAACAATAAGAAAGTTTTTATTAATCAGGTGCCACAGTTCCATTCTTTTGAATGCTCTTTCTATTGTTTTGTGTATAACTTTTCCTTTTGGGAAAACTGTTTCTGACTTTTTGCAAGTAAAATGAGATCTCTTTGATATAATAGGAGTTTCGAGATCAATATCAAACATGCCTTTTTTTGTTTCTGATCTTTTAATTATAACAACAATCTGTTTCCCTTGATGCATCTTGTAAAGATACAGTTTATTACTAGTTATATCTGTTGAAAAGATCTGTTTTGGAGAGCTATCTATAGCTCTTTTAAATGTCTCTAAAGACATTTTGTTTTTTGTTTTTGTAGCCATTTTATTTCCTTTCTATTTAATATTTTATATGAGTGGCTATTTATTTGGTTTTGATAGGTACAACATGTTAGTTTTTGTATCATGTATTACACTTAGTGTTATACCTGTCATGATTTTGACTGAATGTAAAAACGTATCCTCAAAGTCCTTAATACTCTGTTGTTCCATGTTGCTTACATCTATAGGAACTATTTGAAGAACTGATGCCTTTCCTATTTTACTGTTACCGTTAGGTTGTGCTTTACACAATCCGTTAGAAGAAAGTCCTTTCTTTTTAAGATTGACTTTTAAACCATCAAACACATGTCTCTTTATCTTTACTTTTCCCTTACCTATTTTATCCCTGTATCTAGCAAAAGTTAAATAAGGATCATCTATTATGATTTTTGCTAACTTATAATTATTTTTAGTTAATTTATATCCCTTATAAATAAAGGAATTTTTTTTGTATGCCATATATGCCTCCTGTGGTTTGTCTGTGGTTTTTGTGAGTTTTTCACTATATAATATCTTTTGTTTTTCTTAGGATACCCTTTACAATTTTTTTATTCAATTTTCCATCTTCGTTTAAAAGAGGTTCTGGTTCTAGTGATTTAAGATAATCAGAAAGAATGCTTCTTGCTAAATCTGATTCACTTTTTACACTAGGTCTTCCTAAAACCAATGCCTTCCATGCTTTTGATAAGTCTTCGTTATCTTTTCCAAGATATACATTTAAATAATGACTAGTTGCTTCTATTTCTTCGTTTTTTTCTTCAGCCATGATACTACCACCTTTTGTGTTTAAAAATCTCCTTTTTTGTTAACTTGTTTTTGTGTTATAAAACTTCTTGTGTTTATTATATCTCCTTTTTCAAGAAGACCTTTTATTACATTTGTATGACCTGTTTTATATCTTTCAAGAATGTTTGATACTTCACATTCTCCATTTAGTATAAATTTATTTCCTAACTCTTTTGCTAAGAAAATTAAATTATGTGGAAAGTAATCAATTTTTGAATTGCATGATATACCAAGTATAATGTTATTGTTTTTACAAAATTTAAAAATTCTTTCCCAGTTATAACGATTTAAAAGATTACCTCCATTCAAGTTTATAAGAATTTTAGGTATTTTTATGTCTATGTACATTGATAAATATTTTAGATAATCACCAGAAAAGTCTTTAGGAGGCTTTATAAAGCAATAGTCAAAATCATATATACTTTTTGGTGTTTTATTTCCCATCTTTATAACTGTTCCGAACCATAATGCTATAGGAGATTTATATCTGTTTAAATTTAATGTTTGTCCTATTTTTTCAAGTTCCTTATGTTTTATTTTAAAACCAGCGTATTTAAAACCTAGTTTTTTTAATCTGTTTAATGTACGTTTGAAACTGTTTTTTTCATATCTAAAACTTAGATCTCCAACATAGTCATGTATACTTGTTACAACTTTGTTAAAATCAATATTAAAACTTTTTATATTTTCTCTTAAGACAGGAGCATGATAAGGTATTTTAAGTTTATTAAAAAAATCTTTTTCGTTTCTAAGATTACTGTTTAATGATGTTCCTTTTTTTCTTGAGTATAATTCAAGCCTCTTGATAAAGGAAACACTTCCTGTTCTATATATTAATCCTGCCCAATATTCCTTACTGTTAAATATATATATTTTAACAACCAGTTTTTTAAACTTAAACAAAACACCATAGGACGTTTTCTTTGTGTTTTTTGTTGGGTATTGATTGTATATATCTGTTTTAGTTTTATTTTTGTTGTTTGATTCAATAGCAATATCTATATCTTTTACATTTAAACAGTTTCTTCTTATGCTCCCAACTACCTCTCCCTTTTTAACTTCAGGTATTTTTTTAATCCCTTTGAGTATTTCATCAGCAATTATTTTAACGTTTTTAATGGGTGTACAATAATCCTTTATAACAGGATCATAAAAAGACATTTTTAAATCTTTATTTTTTAAATGTTCTAATATATCCATTACTTTTTTATTCTACTTTTTAAATTCTGTATTTTTAGTTTTGAAACAGGTGCTAGATCTTTTCTTACCTTAATGAGGTTTTTTATTTCAATATAATGATATTTATATTTTTTATTTATTATATCATTCATTTTTAAACTATATACTTCTATTTTTCCGTTTTTTTTCTCATGTATACATTTTAAAACAGATTTATTGTTTTCGTTTTTAATACTTGTTATTATAGCTACTGAAGAGTTTTTCCAGAATTTTTTTAAATATACCTTATTAGATTTTATACAGGCACCATAATACTTTTCTTTGTAACTATCTAAAACTTCTTTTAATTGGTTTTTGTCCTTAACTATATCATACTTTGATATCTTTAATCCTTTCCATTTATTTTTAAGATGTTTATACAGAAATACGGATAACCTGTTTCTAACATCGACATTTATAAGAGGATTGGGTATTAACTCTGTTTTTACACCCATTTGAGTATCCTGTATATAAAATTTTAGATTGTTTGATAAAAAAGCTTTTTCTTTAATTGATATCTTATTGAAATTATCTTGTTTTCCTATTGAAAGTAAACTTTGAAGTTTTCCGTATTCAGAAGAATGTTTTTCATGATCTGCCTTTGTCCATTTTGCTTTTAAACATCCTTTTATTATATACTTTTTTTTATATTTTAAAAAAAGCTTTGCAATAAAATTTAAGTTGTATAATTCATCACCTTTATCATCTATAACGAAGCATCTTTTTCCTGTTATTATTATGTATATAAATATTCCGTTGTATAATGGTTCTACTGATGCTGGAAATTTTATTTTATGTTTTTTGTTTGTTATGGGAATACAAAAAGTAAAATCAGTTTTTATATCAGGCCATATATCTCTTATTTTTTTCTTTGATATTAATTCAAGGTTCTTATTTACTATTCTTGTGTACCACTTACCCTCAAAACCATACTCTTTTCTATCTTTCCAACTTGTATTATTACAAGAGGTTAAAAATTTTTCAAGAATTAAAAATGTTTTTTCACCTTCCACGTTTGCTTTTAATAATGTATCTATTATTTTATTAAACTTTTTCCATCTTTTTTCATAATCTTGTAAGGATTGTTTCCCTTTATAAAATCTTTCATCATGGTTTTTTGGAATAGCAGAATTGTATGTTAGGAATGGGTTATATGTTATTTCAAATATTTTTTTGAGTAAACAATTTCTCCTGTTTCTGTATATTATACGATATGCATCCTTTTTACTTAAGGATTCTAATCTGTTAAATAAAGATATTATCTGTTTGATATCATTCATCTTTTTTTGTCCATTGGTTTGTTACAAAACCTTTAAGATGACCTGTATTATCTTTAAATCTACATGAAAATTGAACTGTCTTTTTGTCAACCCATTGTCTTTTTACTTGTCCTCTTTCATAAAACTCAATAAAAAACCCGTTTAAATCCTGATCAATTATTATTGCTTCGACTTCCGTTTGAATTTCTGTTTTCTTTTTTGCAACTACGTAAGTCTTATCATTTCTTTCGCTTATTTTTACTTCGTAATTAGATAAAGGAAGTGTTATTATATTTTTCTTTACTTTTAATCTAACATGTGTATGCTTTAATGAAATTAACTTTCCTCTTATTGTATGAGTACCTATTTGAGTTATTGTTACAGTTGCAGTAAGACCTATTAAACCATTTTTTGGATCATAGTGCTTAACTATTTTACCTATTTTTTTATAAAACTCATTAATGCCTAACTTTTTAAGGTCAGACATTCTCAAGTTTGTTTTGTTACTTTTCACAAGTATTAAAGAGGGGGAGAAAAAATCCCCTCTTATTTTACTTCCTTAATCAAGATTTTTTTCAAGGTCAGAATCATCATCGTCATCTGAGTCGTCATCTGAGTCGTCATCTGAGTCGTCATCAAGATCAACATCATCGACATCATCGTCAGCTTCTGAATCGTCATCAGTTGCTTCATCGTCATCAGTTGCTTCTGAATCGTCTAAATCGTCATCTTCAGAATCATCATCAGAGTCAACATCCGTAGCTTCTTCATCAACATCAGAATCTTCATCGCTATCTGTGTCCTCATCTTCAGGTACAGTTTCTTCTGTTTCAGCAGATGTATCTTCAGAAGCGTCCTCGTTACCTTCCCAGTCATCTAAGTCTTCAATTGAATCAAAGTCTTCGTCCGGTTCAATAAGCTTCGATGTTATAACTTTCTTTTTGGGATGTGTGAATTTTGGTTTTCCACCTTTAAATTCTTTTTGATATATAGGATCATCCTTGTGGGCTTCTACGTCAGCATTAGTTTGCTGTAGTATAACTTCAGCTCCCTTAATCCATAAACCCTTAGAATTTTTATTACCACCTATTACTTTGCAAACGATTTTTATTTCTTTTCCTTTGTTATCTCCTATCATACATTTATGGGTAATAGTTATTTTATCTCCTATCTTATAACCCATAGTTTCTTCCATCCTGGAGATTTCTTTTGCTTCTCGTTTCTTTTGTTTGAGCATATGTTGATGTACTTCTGCCCATTGTGGATTAATACCAGTATATCTATCCTTTTTGATATCTCTTAGGTTATTTTTTTCTTTAACTAGAACTTTGATAGCATCAGAAATTTCTTTCCTCTCTGCTTTCTTATTTTCTATTCTTTTAACTACCTTATCAATTTTTTCATCAATATCTGATGTACGTTCAGTAATTTTAGCGTCAAGCTTTTTGAAATCTTCAGGTATCTTTTCTGCAATGGCTTTCCATTTTTTACATCCTTCCGATTCTTTTGTAATTGCTTTTCCTTCTTCACCGTCTATATAAGGACAGGGATGTTTTTTTGCTCTCTTTTTCCATTTTTCTGTTTCTCTTATAGGAGAGTCTATTGGGGTAACAGGAAGAGGATGAAATTTACAGAACCCACAGAAAGGACCAAATTTGGATGTATCTATAACAGTATCCTTCTTTTTTTCAACCTTTGTCTCAGGCTTTTTTTCAGCTGGTTTGGACTCAGGCTTTTTTTCAGTTTTAACATTAGTCTCAACCGAAGACTGATTTTTATTCTTCTTCTTCTTTTTACTTGACATATTTTTCCTTTCTTTTAACGGTTAAATTAGACAAAAATGCCTCTGCTAAAATCTAAGATATTAAATACAAATAAGCAATAATTTTTTAAAGATTATTTTTATATCTTTTAAAATTATTTAAAGGCATACTTATAAAAATTTGAGTTTAGACTGCCTTTTTTCGCAAAAAAAGCGTATTTTTTGGGTTTTTTTTGTTTTTTGGGTTTAAATTTTTTTTATTTTTGTTGTTGCTTTTTATATTTATAATACTTATATTTGTGCTTTGAAATATAGGGTATTTTTTACGAGGAGTATTTGATGTTAGCTGAAGCTGTCTGCTCGTTTGTTAATTCTTCTGATGTTGATTCCCCAAGGGTGAAGCTTGATTTTATTTGTAACGTTATATCATATTATACAAAATTACCTATTGATTATAACTCCAATGAAAAAGTATTTATAAGTTCTCATGCCAATCAGGTCAAAGCAAGTGCGAAAGCTTTGGGTATAAGAAAAAAAGTAAACGAATGGATGCTGCATTTTCAATCCAGTTCATACTTATTATCAAAGTATTGGAGAGCATTATATTATTATCTTAAAACAGGAGATTTAATTGAAAGTGTTATTAAATATGAAGTAGACGAAAAGGATATTTTATTCTCAGCTAATATTATAAAGTCGTCCAAGAAATTATCAAAATTATCAGAAAGGTACCTCAAAAACAAAGATATTCCACCTATATTATATAGTGATAATGATATTGATCAAATTGTTAATGAGATATCTGGTAAAATAAGAAGATACACCTTATTAGATATGGGTTTTATTTTAAAAAACGATTCAAAATGTAATATAGATGATTTGTTATCCTTTTTAAGAGTTGTAGCAAGAACAGCTATTATAAGACAGGATGGGCTAAATAACGTAAACTTTCTTAAAAATGCTGCACTTAGTGCAGTTAAACATTCAATATCTAACATGATTACTGATTTTAATACCCTTAAAAGAAGAACTATTTATCAAATATCTGAAAAAACAGATGATAAACAAGCAGAGTATTTATCTACAATTATTCCAATAGAAGATGATAACGGAAATCCAAGTAACAAATTGCCAAAAAACAAAGATTGTTCCGTAAATTATGACCATATTGAATTAGTAAGAAATATTTTTAAGAGAATAAACAATATAAAATGCAGAAACAAGAGAGAGAAACTTATATTATTTTTAAAAATAACCTTTTTAGGAGAATCTATTCCTGAATTTGATAAATGGTTATCAAAAAATATTAAGTACAATAAAAAAGTTGAAAAGAGAGTTATAGGAAATAAAACATTATACATTCCAGAAAAAGGTATCGAAGAAAAACAGTTAAGAAAGTATGCTATTTCTTATACAGCAATGTCTAAAGAAGACTTACGATTATTAAAAAAGATTTATATAAGAGTTTCTGGAGTAAAAATACAGGAAAAACAAGAAAAAGAGTGTGTTTTTAAAAGAGATATCTCAAGAAGACTGTTAAAAAACAGTAGTGATAGATTTAAAGTTTATTTCAGAATAACTAGATTATATGATTATGATGATGATTTCCTAGAATTTATTGCAAACAGTCAGTTTAATGAATCATTTAAAGAAATAAACAGTAAATCCTTAAAAAACAGTGAAAAATATCGTATAAAGGTTATAAAAAATAAATGTCAGCGTTATTTGGATAGATTGTGTAATAACGAATTAAGAAAAAAGGCACAATTGTACACAGGAATCAAAAGAAAAGAAATAATAACAGCATCAAGATTAGAGAAAGAATTATATTATTAGAAAAAAGTTGCCTAATTAAGCTAAGTTGAGTATAATAAAAATATGAAAAGTAATACCCTTAAGAGACTTAACACAAAGCTTGATGATCTGACAAAAGAACTGCAATCCCTAGAAAAAAACAAAACAACTGTAAGTAGTAGAATAAAAGAAACAACTACTAGTATAAAAGACGTTAAAAATAAAATAAAAGCATTATCTAAGAAAAATCCTACTGTTTCTGAGCATGGTATTCTAAGGTTTTTAGAAAAAGAAAAAGGAATAGATATTAAAAAAATAATTGAGGAAATGCTTTGTGATGATGTTGTCGAAAGAATTAATGTTGTAGGAAGTGGAAAAATTCCAGTTGGTAACTCTGTTTTTGTTGTTAAAGATAGAGTTATTGTAACAGTAACAGATAAAAATAAAAAAGGAAAAGCAAAGAAGAACTAAATATGCCTAAAAACAACTACAATGCTAATGCTATAAAACATCTTTCAAGTATCAAAGCTGTTAGAACACGTCCTGGTATGTATATAGGAGGTGTTGATAAAAACGGAGTTTTTAGAATTTTTAAAGAACTTGTTGATAACAGTGTTGATGAATATCTTTCTGGTTTCAATAAACAGATTGCAATCTGGGTTAATACAAAAGATCATATAATAACAGTTGCTGATAAGGGAAGAGGAATCCCTTCTGGTATTAACAGTAAATCAGGAATTTCTGCATTAACATTGGCTTTTACAAAACTTCATGCTGGTGGTAAGTTTGAAGATGGTGTTTATATGACAAGTTCTGGACTTCATGGTGTAGGTATAAAAGCAACAAATGCTTTATCATCTATACTTGAAGTATGGACAAGCCAGAAAAACAAAAAATGGAGTTATCAAAGGTTTAAAAAAGGAAAACAGAAGACAAAGGTAATTAAGAAGAAACCAGAAGCTAATGTTTTAAAGTTCTATAAGAAGGAACAAATTGGAACTGTTATAAGATATACTCCTGATGATAGTATATTTGATACTATTTCAACTGATGTTAAAAGAATACATAAAGAAATAAAAGAGTTATCTAGTCTTTGTATGGGATTACTTTTTAAAATCTATATAGATGATAACGATGTTGTAAAATACAAAACAAAGGAAGGTATAGTAGAGTTAGTAGAAAGTGATGAATCTATTGGTAAGGTTTTTAAGTACAGTGATGATACTATTGATATAGCCTTAAATTGGACAAAAGCAGATGAACATACTTTATCCTTTGTAAACTGTTCTAACACAAAAGATCATGGTACTCATATAACGGCTTTAAACAGAGCTGTAACGAATGTTTTAAGACCTTATACAAACAAAAAGGTAGATCCTGTTGATTTAAGAACAGGATTATTAGCATGTTTACATTATAGGATGGCTAATCCTATTTACAGAGGTCAGACAAAGGATGAATTAACAAATAATGAAGTAATAAAACCTATACAAGAAAAAATAGAAGAACATCTTCAAAAGTTTTTTAAGAAGCATGAAAAAACAGCAAAAATAATAGCAAAATTAGCTGAACAGATAAAAGAAGAAAGAGATAAATTTAAAAATAACAGAGCAGCACTTAAAAATATACATGTTCCAAAAAGAAATGAAAAAGGTATACTTCCTGATAAACTAATAAGAGCTGATTCATCCTATAAACCAGATGAAAGAGAGCTATTTATTGTTGAAGGTAACTCCGCAGGAGGAAGTGCAAAAGATGCTAGGTTGTTGTATCAAGAGATTTTAAAACTTAGAGGTAAGATACAAAACAGTTCAAAAGTAGATATATCAAAACTATTCGGAACTAAAGTGGATGCTGGTAATAAAGAAGTAAAAGATATTATAACTTCAATTGGAGTTAATCTTGGAAAGGATTGCGATCCTAAAAAATCACGAGTAGGAAAAGTAATTTTATTAATGGACGCAGATGTTGATGGTGGTCATATAGCTAACTTAGTTTTATGTTTAATTGTTAATTATATGAAGCCTCTTGTTGAGGCCGGAAAGGTATATTCCGTAGACTGCCCTCTTTTTAGGGGTTCATCATCTAAAAAAGTTATATATGATAATTCAATCAATGCAGTTAAAAAACAATTTGGAAAAAGAGAAAAAGTAAATATTACTAGATTTAAAGGACTAGGTGAGTGTAACCCTGATGAGCTTTATCATATGGCTATGAATCCTAGAACAAGGAAATTAGTTAAGTTAACTTTGAATGACGAATCAGAATCTCATATGAATAAAGTAATGGGAGTTGATAGTTCATTCAGAAAAAAGATACTGGGTATAAGAGTACTCGATGAGAGCATGAATGAAAGAAAAAAAAGAAAAAATTAGAATTAAAAAAGATAAACATATTACTAAAAACGAAGTCGGTCACTTTGTTGAAAAAAACATGATTGATTATGGTAAGTATGTTATTGAGGACAGAGCTGTTGCTGATTATAGAGATGGAATAAAACCTGTTCAAAGAAGAATAATATGGACTATGCATAAAATGGGAGTTCATAGTTCAAGTAATTATAAAAAGTGTGCCACTATAGTAGGAGCTTGTATGCATTATCATCCTCATGGTGATAGTGCAATTTTTCAAGCACTTGTAAATATGGTTAACTCCAGATATCCTCTTATTGATGGTCAGGGAAACTTTGGAAGCCTTTATGAAGAATCAGCAGCACCAAGATATATAGAAGCAAGGTTATCAAAATTAGCTGATTACTACCTATCATGTTTAGAAGTATGTCAATTCACTAAAAACTTTACAGGTGAATCAGATGAGCCTGTTGTTATTCCTAGTAGACTACCCTTATTATTAATGAATGGTATTGAAGGAATAGCTGTTGGTTTAAGAAATAAAATGCCATCTCATAATCTTGGAGAGCTTGCTGGAGCATTGAAATATATTTTAAAATCAAAAAAACCTAATATTGATAAAGTAATGGACTATATAAAAGGTCCAGATTTTGTATATGGTGGTTGGTTGTTATCAAGTAAAGATGAAGTTAAAGAACTTTATGAAACAGGAAGAGGAAGATTAAAATTTTCATGTTCCTATAAATATGAACAAGGAGAAAAAGGACATACTCTTATTATAGTGGATAGTTTTTGTCCTAATTTTAATCCAACTGATTTCCTAAATGATATGGAAAAATTAATCAAAGATAAACTTATCGTTGATGCTCAAGATAATAGTTCAAAAAAGAATGGAAATAAAATAGTTATTGAAGTAACTAATCAGCACATATTTAAAAATAAAATAAAAGCAAAACTTGAAAAAACTGTTTCATACGAATTCTATGTTACCGAAAGATCTTATGTTCCTGAAAGATCAGAAACCAGTGTTGAATTAAATTATATGAACCTTATAGAGATTCTTCAAAACTGGTTAAACTACAGAAGACAAATTGAAACAAAGATGCTTAAATCAGAAATGTCCAAAACAAAGAAAAAGCTTTTTTATGAAAAGATCAAATTGTTAGGGATTAATAATATTAAAATCTTAGCTAGATCAGCTGAACAGGATAAAATAGAATCCGATGTATACCTTGTTAAGTATATACCTCAGTTAAAGGCATTATATAAGAAAGATCCTGATAAAGCTATGAAGTGTGCTGATATGCTTTTGGACATGACAATTAAATCTTTAAAGAGGTCAGGTAAGAAAAATCAAAAAGGAACAATTTTAAAACTTAAAAAAATAATACTTCGTATTAAGCATGACCTTAGTAATATTGATAAGGTTGTTTTAAAACAACTAAAAGAAATGGAAAAGTTTGCTGACGATAGAAGAACGAAAGTTGCTGGTGATTTTAAGAGGCCAAGTGAGTCAAGAGCTGGAACAGGAGGTGAAGAAAACTTATGCGGAGTATCTTTGGAAGGTAAAACTATAAAAGGATTAACAACTAAAGGTCTTTCAACTGTGTATAGACATTTTGCAAGTACCTTTCTTGGTATAACTGTTTCATGTAAATCTGGATGGACAGGACAATGGGAACTTGGTGATATAGGTGGTAATATAGGAAAAGCTTTTTCTAATCCTATTGGTGCTGTTTCATTTGAATTCCCCTATATTTTATATCAGAGTGATGATAGTAAATTCACATTACTTTCTAATCCTCAAACAGCGAGAGAGTTTCAATGTATTAAAACAGATAAAAACATAGTAGGAATGTGGGGATTATATCCCAATGCAAAAATAATATGTTGGGGTAATAAAAAGACACATAAAACATCTCTTGAGGAGATTTTGGATAAAAAAGGTGTTAAAAGAAGAAATTCAAAAGGGTTTTATATAACTCCTTTTTATACAGTAGAAAAAGTTCTGGTTATAAACGAAGGATGTTCTGTTGCTGATAAAAAAGGTGAACTTCTTAATCTTGGAAAAACCCTAAAAAGAAACGGTGATGATTTATATGAAGTTGGAGATAAAAACTTTATCATGTATTCTTCAGGAACAAAAAAGATTTTAAACAAAAAAGATACAATAAAAGCACTAAGAAGAGGCATAGACGTTTGTCTTCCTTTAATGTTTAATGCAAAAGGAGGTGGTAGGTGATAATAATATGATCGGTTTTGTATCGGTATTTTATCGGTATTTTATCGGTATGCTATAAAATTGAAAAAGTTATTATTTTATACTATATTTTTAAAATAATACTGTAAAATCTTTACAAGAAAAATACAAATAACAAGGAGTAAAAATGGTAAAGAAAAAGAAAAAAGTAGCGAAAAAGAAAGTTGTTAAAAAAACAAAGACAAAAAAGAAAGTCACAAAGAAAAAAGTAACAAAGAAGAAAGTTTCAAAGACAGCAAAAAAGACAGTAAGGAAAAAAAGAAAGGAAAAAGATCCTATAAAACCTGTTAAACAAAGAAAGCTTCCAAAGTCATTAACAAAGAATGAAATAGGTGAAGGAATAGCTTTACGCTTAAACAAAGACGGATTTACTAAGGAAGGTGGTAAAGAACTTAACAAGAAGGATGGATTACACGTTCTTGAAAGAATCGTTAAGTTTGTATTATCTCATGCTTCTGATAAAAACGCAATTAATGTTCCAGGTCTAGGAAAGATTGCTATAAAGGTTCGTCCTGCCGGAATGGTTAGAGTACCGTTTACAGATCCTCCCGAAATGAAAAAGGTTGGTAAAAGGAAAAAAGTAAAAATTACACCAAACAAACAGTGTAAAGAATTATTAAATGTTTTACCTAAACCTAAAGACAAAAAGAAAAAGAAGAAAAAGAAAAAATAAATTAACCTAACAATAGGGGGAGTTTAACTCCCCCACATTTATAAATGTTATTCAATACATCCAAAAATCTAATCACACACAGCATAAAAGATGCTGAAGTCTTAATTATTATTGACGGACATAATCTTGCTTGGAGAACACATACAGCTAAGGGTTTTCCAAGTACGTTTAAAAACAGTTCAGGTTATCCTACAGGACATATTTATTTGACTATAACTAAACTATGGGCTTTAATAAAAGCATATTCATTAAGAAATGATAAAAAGTTCTGTTTAGTATACTCCTTTGATGAATATTCAGATAATAGGAGAAAATATTTTAAAAAATATAAAGAAGGAAGAAACAAAGAATTTGAAACTGTTGTTTTAGTAGATCCTTTAGGTACAGAATCAAGTAAAGAGGTAAACCACATAGAAGATGTTAAAGGATTATTATCTCTTTTACCTCATACTGATTTAAGTATTCCTACAAAGGATGCAGAAACAGATGATATTATAGCCACGTTTGTAAAGAAGATTAATAAAAAATACCCGAAAAAGAAAATATATATCTTAACTACAGATAAAGATATGTGGGCTTTGACTAATGATAATGTAACTGTGACAAGAAAACCTAAAGAAGAAATAACAAAGGATATTATAAAAGAAAAATTTGGAACAAAAAATCCAAAAAAAGTATGTTTAGCTAAATCTTTATTAGGAGATGAATCAGATAAAATTCCAAAAATACCAAAAGCTACTGTAAAATCAGTTGGTTCTCTTATAAGAAAATGTAAAAAAGAAAAAGGCGAAAACTGGTTTGATGCTTTTTACAGGTATATGGAAACACAAGATATAAGCAAAGAATTAAAAAGTAATCTACTAAGTCATAAAAAGAAACATAGAGTTTATTATAACAAAATATTTAAACTTAAAACTAAATTAAGTATCAAAAGTTCTAGTTATAAAGGTAATATAGATGATGCTATGTTGCTGTTAAATCACTACGGTATGGGAATTAAAACAAAAAATATTGTTAAAGAGATTTTTTCTTGTTAACAAATTAACTTCAACCAACAAACCTCAACCATAAACATTAAAGAAAGGGAGATTTAGTATGACATTAAAATCTGCTAAGAAAAAGAATAAAAAAGTAAAAGCAAAAACAAAAAAAGCAAAAGAAGAAGAAGATGATGAGTTAGATCTTGATGAAACTGATGTGGATGCTGATGATGATGATCTTGATGATGATCTTGATGACGATGACTCAGGTTCAGATGTTGATGACGATGACGATGATGACTCAGGATCAGATGACGATGACGATGACGATGACGACTCAGATGATGACGATGACGATGATGACTCAGGATCAGATGACGATGACGATGACGATGATGATGATGACTCAGGATCAGATGACGATGATGACGATGACGATGACTCAGGATCAGATGACGATGACGATGATGACTCAGGATCAGATGACGATGATGACTCAGGATCAGATGACGATGACGATGACGATGATGACTCAGGATCAGATGACGATGACGATGACGATGATGACTCAGGATCAGATGACGATGATGACTCAGGATCAGATGACGATGACGATGACGATGATGACGAACCTAAAAATAAAAAACCACAGAAAGGAAAAAAAGGAAAAGATAAAATGGATTTACCACAAATTAAAAACGGATCTTATAAAGTTCCAAAGGGCACTCCAGCTTTTGAAGCAGGTGGAGATGAGACTACTTGGAAGAAAGGTAAGAAAGTTGAAATTAAGAAACTTGTAGCTGTTACAAGAGAAAATAAAAGTGGAGGTGAATCATATCATGAAGCTCCTATTGTGAATTTAGCTAACAAGAAAGGTAAAACCTGGATTGTAGTCGAATCTGGAAAATGGGGTGATATAATTGTTCCTATGGAATCTCTGGAAAAGGATGGTAAAGCTGTCTATGCAGGTGAAACTGTCTATGCAGGTGAAACTGAAAAACCAGAAAAGAAAAAGGACAAGAAGAAAGACAAAAAAGAAAAGAAAAAGGAGAAAAAAGAAAAGAAAAAGGAGAAAAAAGATAAAAAAGAGAAGAAGGTAAAAAAGGATAAAAAACCTTCAAAATCTAAACAAGGAGATGGCAGCACTGATCTAATGGAAGAGATTGTTGTTGCAGAGCATCTTGCAAGACAAAAAGTTCTCAAACAAAGAGGATTGATTTAATATACACACATTAGGTGAAAGCCTATTATTAGATTAAGTAGGATGAAAACCTGAAGAAGTTGCTATCTAATTTCCCGATTATATTCACGTATCTTCTGAAGGTTTTCATCTTTTTAAAATGAAAATTTTTATAATCATTCTATTTTGTTCTTTAATATTATCTTTTGTATGGATTTTTGTTCTTATCAAACGATTGAAAAAATATTTTAGTATTGTAAAAATTCAAAAAAACAAAATAGAAAGAATAGAATCTCTCAATAAAAATCTTCAAAGTACCTGTGAAAATCTGATAAAAAAATCAATTCCTGCCACAGGTAAATAAAAACCCAAAAAACTAAAACATAAAATGCCTTTTTTAGCCCAAACAGGCCATAATAGTAAAAAAATACCAACTTTTTGTGTAAAAATACACTTGAAATTTACCGTATTTTTTAGTATAATTAAGGTAGGATAATAATCGATTTTTTAGGTATGAAAGATTTAAGAGAATTACGTAGACTTAAAAACATTACTCAAGTTGATCTTGCTAAAAAATGCAATATTACTCAAGCATCTATAGCAAATTTTGAAGCAGGATCTAGAAAACCATCATATAAAATTTTATTGAAGATTGCTGAAGCCTTAGATATAGATCCTAAATATGTAACAAATATTATAAGTTATCTAAAATCTAAAATTAAAAAAGAAATAAAAACATTAAATTTTTCTGAATGTGAAGATCTTTTAAAGTATATAGAATTTTTAAAACATAAAAGGAATAAGTGTGTCGAAAAAAACTAAAACTAAAAAAGAAGAAAAAAATAAATACAGTTACAGTTTCGGTAAACCTAATAACGTTATTTTATTCAATGATGATGTAACTCCTATGGATGTAGTGGTCGTTCAAATAACAAAGGCTACAAGATGCTCTCCAGAAAAAGCGTATAAATTAATGTTGGAAGCCCATAAAAATGGAAGAGCTATCGTCTTCACCGGATATACAGAAAGATGTGAACATGTTGCTAGTGTTTTAGAACAGGTTGGATTGGGGGTTAAAATAGAACCTGTATGATAGGTATTAAAAAAACAGAAAATGATGAGTAGAGGATAGAAGATGAAATATAAAGAAGCCATAAAAAAACTCAACGAATGGAATGTAGCATACTACAATCTAAATTCACCAATTGTTGATGATGATGAATATGATAAACTTTATAAAAAAGTTAAATCATATGAAAAGAAAAATCCTGATAAAATAGATCCAAAATCACCAACTCAAAGAATATCCAGTGATAATATAAAGGGTTTTAAAAAATACAAACATCGTGTTCCAATGTTGAGTATATCAAATCTATACTCTGATGATGAAGTAAGAGATTTTGTTGAAAAAACTAATGAAAAACTTGAATGTAAAGCTGAGTATGTTGCTGAGTTAAAAATAGATGGGGCGAGTTTATCCTTGGATTATGATGGAGAATTAAAAAGAGCTGTAACAAGAGGAGATGGAGAAAAAGGAGATGTTGTAACATCAAATGCTTTAACTATATCAAACATACCAAAGGTTTTTAATACAATACCAAGAACAATAAGGGGAGAAGTAATAATATTACAAGAAGACTTTTTGAAAATAAATAGTAAATTACCTGACGATAAGAAAAAAGCAAATGCTAGGAACCTAGCTTCTGGATCTCTTAAATTAAAAGATTCAGATGAATGTTCTAAAAGAAAATTAAAATTTATTGCATATAGTATTGTTGAAGGGGGAGAAAACAAACATTCAACAGATTTAAATTACTTAAGAAAATCAGGTTTCAATATTTCAAAGAATGTTCTAGTTACCAATTCAGTAGAAAAGCTTATTAACTTCTGTCATAAAATGGAAAAAGAAAGAGACAAACTTCCATATCGTATTGATGGAATAGTCATAAAGGTTGACGATAAAACAGCTTATCCTAAACTAGGGGGAACATCAAAAAGTCCTCATTATTTAGGAGCATATAAATTTCCAGCAGAACAAAAATCAGTAAAAATTATTGATGTAGAATATTCAGTTGGAAGAACAGGGACAATAACTCCTGTTGCTATATTTAAGGGAGTTCAACTAGCTGATACACTTGTCAAAAGAGCTACTCTTCATAATTTTGATGAAGTTTCAAGATTAGGAATTAGAATTGGAGATTATGTTTTTCTTGAAAAAAGTGGTGATATAATACCAAAGGTTTTAAGTAAGGATACAACAAAAAAAGTAAGTATAGAAACAAAAGCGATAAAAATACCAAAAAAATGTCCTGTGTGTAAAGGTGACGTTAAGAAGGATAAAACCCTTGTAGCTGTAAAATGTTCTAATCCAAACTGTAGTATTAAATTCAGGTCAAAGTTTGAATTATTTGCATCCAAGAGAGCAATGGATATGGACGGAATAGGACCTGCTATGATTGAAAATATCTGTTCAAAAATTAAAAGAATAGATCAACTTTATACTTTAACAGAAAAGGATTTATTAAGATTTGAAGGTGTTAAAACAAAAACAGCAAGAAACACAATCAACGCTATACAAGGAAGTAAAAACGCAGGACTTGAAAAAGTACTTGTTGGATTGGGTATACCTAATATAGGTAGAACTTCTAGTAAAAGACTTGCAAAAAAATTTAAGGATATTGATACTATTATGAATGCTTCTGTAACAAAACTACAGAAAGTTGAAGGTATAAAGGATATGGCAAATGATATATACACCTTTTTTAGAAACACTAAAAACATAAGAATAATTAATGGTCTTAAAAAACATGGAGTAAGTATGATACAAGAAAAAGTAAAAGGATCATCAAATAAGCTTGATGGTAAAACTTTTGTTATTACCGGATCTTTATCTGAAAAAAGAGACGTTATTAAGGAAAGAATCGAAAATGCTGGTGGAAAGGTTTCAGGTGCTGTAAGTGGAAATACTAATTATTTAGTAGCTGGAGATAACGTAGGTAAAACCAAACTTAATAAAGCTAAGGCATGTGGAACTAAAATTATTAGTGAAAATGAATTATCAAAAATGATATAAGGAGATAGAGCTTATGAATGGTTTCATGCTTGTCAAGCTAACGTAGTTAGAATCAAGGAGTAAAAAGAGTTAATGAGTGAACCAAAACTTACAATTGAGTTAGTCCCTGAAGGATCTTTTTATAATAATCTTAGATCCAAGGTTAGTAAAGCAAGATGGGATAAAATAAGAACAAATAGTTATAAAAAAGCAAACTATAAATGTGATATATGTGGTGGAAAAGGAAATAAATGGCCTGTTGAATGTCACGAAATATGGGAATATAATGATGAAAAACTTATCCAAACTTTAGTAGGGGTAACAGCTTTGTGTCCATCTTGTCATGAAGTTAAGCATATCGGACTTGCTAATGTAAGAGGTAGATTAGACATAGCTTCTAATCATTTGATGAAAATAAATAACTGGGATTATGAAGAGACTACTGCTTATATAGAAAGTGCTTTTGATAAATGGAGAGAAAGAAGTAAACACGAATGGAATGTTGATGTTGGATGGCTTGTTAAAAACAATTATTGATTTAAAAAAAGGATATTATGAGAGAAGATATAAGATTTTCAATGACAAGAGGAGTAGGATCTTTAATAGGATCAGCTATAGGTAAAGCAAAAGCCTCAGAAGATTATACTTTTTTTTCTAAATGGTGACTTAAATCAAATGTCGATTAAAAAAAGTTTTTTAGTATCAAAAGGTTTTGATGTTTCTCAAACGGATGTATATCATGTTCTTAGGAACTGTGATAAGAAACCTGCTTTACAAGCAATATGGGAATCTCAAATTGAAGGATGGTTTCATTATAAAGAAGATATGATAAACTTAGGTATATGCACAGAGGAAGAATGGAAAGCAAAAAGATGTTTTAGGAAAAGTCAAATCAATGGTTAATAATAGGAGTTTAGTATGAGCTACACAAACTACAAAGGAAAATCTTGTGGTAAACTATTGCACTTTATTAATGAATACTGTACCTTACATCTTGCTGAACAAGTAATTGTAGGTGATGGAAAAATATCTTATTGTAACAAACCTTTTGCAAAAGTAAAATGGATAGTTAAGGAATTAAATGAAGTAAAAATAGATGTTCCTGTTTTTACTTTTTTTGGAGAAAATAAAGAAATTTGGGAAAAAGAACAAAATATAAAACAAGAAGTAGCAATAATACAATCAAAAGAATATCATGATAGTCGAGGAGATAAAGCATGGGAAGACTATCATAATGCTTATGCTAATATGATTGATGAAAGAAACAATTTATCTGAAAAAGTGAATACCCCAATACCAGAATTAGATATGAGTGATATAGGGAATGCAATCAGTTATGATAATGGAACCAGTGTTATAGAGGGAGAACTTGTTGATAAAAAAATAGGTAATTCATTAACAAACATTAAAACAGGAAAAACAAACAGAAACACTGTTATGCTTAAAATAAAACCAAAAGATGGAAGCAGAGCATTCTGGACAAAGAGTATGAGTATAGTTTAATATGTGTATTTTTAAAGTAACAACAAAAAACCCTATAAATAATAATACATCTGTTCTTACAGGTATAGAAGCATCATCTTTTTCCGATGTTGAAAAAATAGTAAATGATTTATCACAGTGTCCTGACGACATTGAATACCAATCAAAAAACTCCATAACAAAAGAAAGTTTAAGAGAAATAATTAAAATAGAAAAGATATAATATGGATTTTTTAATAATTGATAAAGGTTACAATACATTAAAGCCTGGGATTTTTATTGATAATAAAGGAGAACTTTATTATTCGAAAAGACCTGATTCCTATATTTATAGAGATATTAATATTTCACATGATTGTGTATCAAGAGAATATGTTTTGAGTAACAAAAAGGAAGTTGTACGCATAATAGAATCTTTTGGCTTTGCTAAAGTGTTTAATTTTTATTGGTTTTTTGATACTGAATTAAGATCATGTTTTGTGTTTGCTAGATCTGAAAACGATGCTGTAAATAATTTTTGGAATTCTTGTGGCTTTATTAAAAGGAGTTAGTATGTGGGAAACTGTACCTATATATAATAGAAAAGTTAAGTATGTTACTTTTACTCCAAGTGGAAGAATAAGATTTTCTATTGCACTAGCAAGCACTAAAGAAATAAAGGAAGCTACTCACGTTCAAGTTTTTATGGGTACTGGAAAGAACAAAAACGAATTTGCAATAAAGCCTGTAGTAAAAGAAGAAGAAAACAGTAAGATATTAACTAAAACAAAAGAAATGACAGGTTTTTCATGTAAAACCTTTTTAGACCAGTTAGACACATATAATGGAAAAATTAAAGTTGAGTGGGATGAAAAGGAAAAGTTTTTTAGAGGCTGTCTTAAAAACAGGATGTACTTAAAAAAGGAAAAAGTTAAGTAATGGGTAGGTTTAGTAAATCAATTCCAGAAAATCGTAAGTTTACCCTTCCAAAGGTAAGACATATTAATAAGGAATTTGCCACAAGAACTATAACACCAAATAAAATAGAAAAAGCAAACTCACAATTTGGTGAAAATATATATAAAAATGACGGAAGAACATACAATATAATTGTTTATCAATGTCCTTTTGTTTTAGTTACAAAGGCTAATACAGATATTCCTATACAAAAAAGAATATATAGATGTATTGTTCATGATAAAGATAAACAAAGAAAATCTTACCTTATTGATGTTGTTATTGGAAACGGTAAAAGAAACCATAACAGAGTAAATAGAATATGTATGCTGGCTTTAAAGACTGAAGAAGACTTAAAATACCAACAAAAATATTTTTCATTATCTGCAAGTAATAAAATAGTAAAAGATAATAGTTTGATGCAAAGTGTAATGGAAAAATTAATGGAGAAGTAACAATGGAAGGTAGAGTAGGAAAAGCAGAAGCATATAGTTTTGTGGAAACACTTAGGGCAAA
>Ga0272441_10005912_pt1 | contig 20933 bp, 7 predicted proteins | sample SSMProp6N_FD_193582 | JGI IMG/M metagenome (GOLD analysis project Ga0272441, IMG submission 193582) | Marine sediment archaeal communities from Little Sippewissett salt marsh, Falmouth, MA, United States - SSM-Prop-6N | ecosystem: Environmental > Aquatic > Marine > Wetlands > Sediment ...
TCGGCCAGGTTCTCCAGCTCCCATGGGTCGGCCTCCAGATCATACAGCGAGTAGCGGAAGTCCGACCACTGCCCGTAAGGTGTGATGGCGAAGAGCTTGTGGCTACAGCGCCGCACCATGAGCTTGGAGGCAGGCTCGGCGAAATACTCGGCGTAGATTGTCCTGTCATCCCACGAGCCGCGCTCGGCAAGGAGAGGGACGAGATCCCGCCCAGGCAGGTCGCCGGGCGGTTCGAGCCCCGCCGCGCGCAGGAGGGTGGGCGCCAGGTCAACGTGGCTGACCGGCGTGGAGTCGACGCGCGGCCTGGCGGCGCCCGGCCAGCGTATCATCAGGGGGACGCGCTCAGACCCGTCGAACATGTTGTCCTTCCACAGCCTTCCGTGCTCACCGATCATATCCCCGTGGTCGGAGACAAATATGACCACGGTGTTGTCGGCCAGCCCCAATTCCCGAAGACCCTGCAGCAGCCTCCCGACCTCCGCGTCGAGCTGGCTTACGAATCCGAAGTAGCGGGCGCGGATGAACCTCAGGTCGTCTGCGTCCATGTGTGCCGGTCGACTCCGTCCCGTGCACCAGCGGTCCAGCTTCTCCTGGGAGAAGTTGGGCGGCAATTCCATCTCGTCGGGCCGGTACATCTCGGCGTACTTGGCGATCGGCCCGTGCGGGTGGTGCGGTGGGAAGTAGGAGGCGTGCAGGAAGAAGGGGTTGTGCGGGCGTTCTTCGAGCTGGTCCCGCAGGAAGTCCATGCAGCGATCCGTGATCCAGCGCTCGGGCGTGATGTCTTCGGGCAGCCAGTGTGTCCCGGCTATGCAGTGCACGTGCTCGAGCCAATTGATCCTCCCCGGCTCGGGGTTCCACCACATATCGGGCCGAAGGCCGCGTTGCCGGATCTGCTGATCCAGGAACGGCGCGTAGTGGCTTATTCCATCGCCCGTGTCGAAGAATTCGTGATGCAGCACGTACTGGAAATCCCTGCGGTGATGGTATGGGGCATTGTGCATCTTGCCCACGTTCGCTGTGGTGTAGCCGGCGGAGTTGAGCAGAGCCATCACGGTGGGTATATCGCGCATGGGACGGTCGTTGTGAAGCACTCCGTGCTCCGAAACGTACCGGCCGGTGTAAATGGAATGCCTGGCCGGCGCGCAGACGGGACTGGCCGAGTACGCGTTGCTGAAGCACACGCTGGTTTGGGCCAGTCGGTCGAGGTGGGGGGTTCTGACCTGCGTCTGCCCGGTCCACCCAAGGGCCCTGGGGCTGTGCTGGTCATCGATGATGAGGAGTATGTTGGGTCGGGAATGCGATGCCCGCCTCGGCGGGCAGGCGCCGGAGATGCCGGCCGCGAGCGCCCCTGCTCCGGCGCTCTCCAGAAACCTTCTTCGGGAGATGTCTCGCATAGGGAGCCTCCCCTGAGCGATATGCGGCGTGCGCCGTCATCCGCAACGGCTTCCTGCGGGGGATAGAGCCGATGTTGAATTGTACCAGACCTGAGTCTGGGCTTCAGGTGAAAACCGACGCAAGAGGGTGGAAGTATCTGTAATCCCATTCGCTTACGCCGCGGAGGGGTGAGTGCGCAGATCAGTGTGCGGCAGTGCGTCGTGGGTATGCTGCGATTCAGCCGATGCCCGGCGCTGTGGATCAGCGGGTTGATGGGATGCTGTCGAGGTCGTGTTCACCCCAAGGGGATGGGATCAGCCCCGGTTTGCCGCACCAGGTCGACGAGGAGCCGACGCATCCGGGCCAGGCGCTCGGAGTGCTCGGGCAACCCCGCAAGGTTGCGCATCTCGTAGGGGTCGGTTTCCAGGTCGTACATCTCCTCGTCAAAGGGTCGGCCGAAACGGATGTACTTCCACCCCTCGCCGCGCACCGCGAGCCATATCACCGGTGGCGGGTCGCCCTTGTGGTAGAAGTACTCGTGCAGCGCGGTCTCCCTCCACTGAGCCCGGCCGCGGCGCTCGAGGAGCCGGACCATGGACTCCCCGTCCATATCGCAGGTCGGAGTCAGCCCGGCCCACTCCAAGAGGGTGGGTGCGATGTCCAGAGTGTATACGGGTGCGTCCAGTCGCAGGCCCGGCTCTACGGCCCTCGGGTAGCGGATGATAAGCGGCACACGCAGGGCCTCCTCGTAAGGATAGTACTTCGCCGAGAGCCCGTGCTCGCCCAGGAAGAAACCGTTGTCGCTGTGGTAGATGAAGATGGTGTCTTCGAGTTTGCCTGCTGTCTCCAGCGCCCGCCTGATTGTCCCCACGCTGTCGTCCAGCGACTTGCACAGCCGCATGCGATCGCGGTGCTGTTCGTCGGTCACGGGCGGCGGCCAGGAGTTGGGGTCGGGTTCGTCCTTATCCCGCATCTCGGCGAACCACTGGCGGGACCCTTGAATGAACCGGGACTTGTCTGAGCAGTCGTCGTTCTCGCTGGGCCTCCGGTGTGGCTTCTCGCCGGCGTAGAGGTCCTTGTATCTCGGGGGCACCACCACGGGCAGGTGGGGTGCGGTATGCGACGCGATGAGGAAGAAGGGGCGATCCCCGTGTGCCCGGATCCACGAGGCGGCCCTTTCGGCCACCAGGTCGGTGAGGAAGCCCTGGTGGCGGACCCACTCGGACCCGTTCCAGAAGGGTGGGTCGTTGTACGAGGCCGAGGAGGGCTCGAAGTGCTCGAAGCCGGGATCGGGGTAACCCCGCTCACCGGCGTGCCACTTGCCGATGAGACACGTGGCGTACCCGCTGTCCCTCAGAATGGCCGGGAAGCACGGCACGGGCATGGGCGGGCGGGTGTCCTCGTGGGGGAGGTAGTGGACCACGCCGTTGTTGCGGTTGCCGTGGGTGTGGGCGAAGGTGCCTGTGAATAGGCAGGCCCGGTTGGGAGCGCACAGCGGGGTGGTCACCAGGGCCTTGGTAAACAGCACTCCCTCGGCGGCGAGGCGATCCGTATGCGGCGTCCTTGCGTAGGGATGCCCGGTGCAACCGAGGGCGTCGTATCGCTGGTCGTCGGCCAAGACGATGACGATGTTGGGACGTGAGTAGCTAGTGTGCCCCGATCGGCAGGTACCGGCCACTCCAGCGGCGAGCGCACCTGCTCCGGCGCTTTCCAGAAACTGTCTTCGGGAGATGTCTCGCATAGCGAAAGCCCTCTGATAGGGACGAGTACACTATTCTCCCAGACTCTGTGACACTGCTGGATGGAGACCCTGTACGTACTCTATCAGACCGCCACTCTGGCTTCAAGGCGTCCACAGCGCGTCGGGAGTCATTGTGGTGTCAAGCCGGATCGGGACGACTGCGAAGGGATTGAATCGACTGCAATCGCAATCACTGCTGCTGCAGGCGCAGCCGCTGGCGCCTCTACGTGCCCGGTAGTACCTGTTCTAAGAGATCTTGAGTCCATAGAAGGAAACGTGTCACAATTGTGTTCGGCGTCAGGCCTCGGCGGGGGACGCGTCAGCGGGAGGGCCGTATGCTATCGACAAGATGCGCATCGACAGCTGTCCGGTTTCTCCATCTTCTGTCGGCAGCTGTTATCACAAGTCTGGCATGTGGCGCCGAACAGGCTACGGGCCTCCCGCCGCTAGATGGCCGGGCCGCGGACATCGAGGCGCTACGTGCAGGCTTCGCAGCCCCTCCTATGGATGCACGTCCCTACGTCATATGGTTCTGGTTCCTCAACGACGTCGAGCCGGAGGAGATCACGCGCGAGCTGGAGGAGATGGCCTCGATCGGCATCGGGGGCGTTGAGGTTAGGATCATCGACGACGGTCGCTTCGAAAGGGCCAGCTTCCCGCCGGTCAGACGCATGGCCTACCTCAGCGACGAGTGGCTTGATGTGTTCGCTCACGTGTGTGCGGAAGCCGAGCGCCTCGGCATGAAGGTCAGCACCAACCTTGGGATGGGATGGCGCTACGGCGGTCCTTGGATCACCAAAGAGCACCAGTCCAAGAGAATGGCCTGCGCCTACGCAGTGTTGCGAGGCCCCACGACGTGGGATGAGGCTCTGGCGTGGCCGGACGAGGACATATCTCCGGACGACATCACCTGCGTCCAAGCGCTCGCTTGGCGCGTAGCCGACAGGTGCGCAAGGGCCGTTGACCCGGCCAGCTTCAGGGATCTGACCCCGCTGATGGAGACGCGGCGTCATGCTGACGGCCCGCCGTACCGCCTGAGATGGGATGTGCCGGAAGGGCATTGGCTCATAGGCACATTTGTCGTCTACGCGCGAGGCGGCCCGGACCACGTCCGTGACGACTCAGGCGGCGGCGGGAGGTCCTTTGACCCATTCTCCGCCGATGCCGCGGCCGTTCATCTCGAGGCCGTCCTCGGACGGATCAAGGACCGCGCTGGCCGTTACTTCGGGACGACGCTGACGGAGATCGCGACGGACAGTTGGGAGTATGGCGAGACCCGCATCAACTGGAGCCCCGAGATCCCGAGGGCGTTTCCAGCCATAGCCGGCTACGATCTCGTCCCGCGAATGCACGTGTTTGTCGACTACGGCCCGGACAAGGAGGAGATCCTCGGGCGGGACCTGCCCGCGGTCGAGTCAGATCTTCTGGTGAACGGATTCTTCAGGACCATCACGCTCTGGTGTCGGGAGAACGATTTGTGGCATAGGCCTCAGGCCTATGGGCGGCCGGAGAAGGATTTATTCGACGCATACTTCTGGTCCGACATCCCGGAGGTCGAGAACCCGCGCGGGCCTCGAGAGGCGGCCTGGGTCGCGCACACATGTGGAAAGCCGATTGTCTCCTCGGAGGCCCTCACGTTCCTCCGGGGATCCGGTGCCACGATGGAGGGAGCGCGGAAGCGCATCAACCAATTCCTCGCCGGCGGCGTGAACCGCATCGACTTCCACAGTTGGTCCTATTCTCCGCCCGAGGCCGGCGTGCCCGGCTGGCGGATGTACGCCCCGTTCCACATCAACCGCACCGTAGCATGGTTCCCCTACGCTGGGCACCTCTGCTCCTGGATAACGCGGTCGCAGTGGCTTCTCCAAGCGGGCTGCCCCGTGGCAGAAGCCGTCGTCTATGGATGGCCCGATGTCACTCCCTACCCAGTGGATGCAGTCAACGCCACGACCTTCCGGCATCTGCGGAAGCCGGCCGAACCGGCTTCATCCGACTTCAAGTATCTGGTCCTGGCCGAGGACGCTGAGCGCCTCACAATCGATGAGCTTGCCCGTGTTTCCGCACTCATTGAAGCCGGCGTGACGGTGCTGTGTGAGGTGCCTCCCACAGGCTGGCCCGTGTTGGCACGCTCGGGTAACGCCTCCGATAGCGACGTGGCGCGTCTGGCCGTCCTCTTCGATGAGTACGAGCGTTTGGGGAAGGTGCTGACCGTAGAGAGTCCGATGGAATACGTCGCGAGAGACGCTACGGTCACATGTGAGAGTGAGTCGATCCGGTATCTCCACCGGCGCGTGGAGGGGGCGGAAGTATACTTCGTCCTCAACTCCGATGAGGAGAAGGCCATCCGGACCGATCTGCATCTCAGGCACGCGGGCCTCGTGCCGGAAATCTGGGATGCCGATACGGGAGCCACCTTCCAGCTTGGCGTGTACTGCACGGCTGGCGATAGTGTCGTCGTGCCGGTCGAGCTCGGCCCCCTGGAGCATTGCTTCTACGTTCTCTCAGACCAGCCAGAGCGCTTGCACGCTATCCGGACCGACGCAGATGCTCTGGCCCGCGACGGGGCCGGGAACCTCTACGCTGTAATGAGTGCCTCTGGGGAGTACTCCGTTGAACTGTCCGACGGACGTACTCTGAAGCTGCACGCGGATATCCCGCCGGCTGTTGAGGTACAAGGGCCTTGGCGCGTTTGCGCAGAAGCGTCCAAGGGGCACGGCCTCGAAGGGCCATCGTCGCGCGTGCTCACCGTCGAGGAACTCGTCTCCTGGACGGAGCTCGAGGGTCTGGAGCGCTACCTGGGGGTGGCCACATACGAGGCCGGCTTCGACGTCCCCGATGAGCTGTTGGCGGATGGCCTGCAACTCCTGCTGGATCTGGGGGACGTCAGGCAGGTAGCGCAGGTCTGGGTGAACGATAGGCCCGCCGGTACGGCTTGGCGTAGCCCGTACGGGGTGGACGTGACCCGGCTCCTTCGGCCGGGCGGGAACAGGCTCAGGGTCGACTGCGCCAACCTCGAATACTTCCTCGAAGAGGGCACGCCCTCCGGCCTGCTGGGGCCCGTCCTCATCAGGTGCTCGGCGCGTGTCCCCCTAGCGCCATGAGGTCGTTTCCGCGTGCTTGTCCTCGTGTGGTATCTCCGGGTTTGGGCTTGGCCCAGGGATGGTGAACGAGTAGGCCACCGTGCCGTTCTCTGCCTCATCCCGCGAGGTCTTCACGTACTCCACCAGGATGGACTCGGGCCCGACGGTGAAGCGCACGTGGCCGGGCGACGGCTCCAGGTGCCCGTGCGTGTAGTGGCGCAAGTAACGCATGCCCGAATCGGCCTGGTTCGGGGTAGGGCACTCCAGATAAGTGATTCCATCCAGCATCTGATGTGCGAACCCGTGATCATGGCCGTGTAAGAACATGGTGCACCGACAGTCGACGAGCATGTCGTGGATGGGGCCGTGCGACCAGCCTGGTCGCATTTCTCCAAAGACGTCGGCTCCGCTCTCATCCTCGCCGCCCCACTCGAAACTTGGCCGCCCATCTACGCGGTGCTTGGCTGACTCGATTCCGCCTCGCCCGTAGGGCGTAGTGCCTCCGGTCTCCTGGTGGGAGAAGACGAGTTTCCATCTCGCGTCCGAGCGTGTGAGTGTGGCCTGCAGCCACTCGTACTGCTCCCTCCCAAGTGTCCACCGCCAGGTGTCCGGGTCCGCCTTGTCGTTGGGGTTCTCAGTCGTGAACCAGTACGGGTCGAGGACGACGAACAGGGCGTCGCCCCACTCCCAGGAGTAGTAGGCAGCGCGCCTGCCGACAAATGGGTGCGGCGCTTCCTCCCCGCAGTAGAAGGCGCCGGGCTCTGGATTCGGCACGGCCATCTTCCTGGCGAGCGCGCCCCATACGGCCACATTGTCTGCGGTTCCATCGAGGCGCCAGCCCTGCTCGCCCTCGTGGTTGCCTAGGCAGAGGAAGAATGGGATGCTGCCGCACACGGCGTCAATATGCGATCGCTGCTCGAGATACCTGTCCAGTGCCTCGTGCAGGTCGTACGCGTCACGACCATGGTAGAACTCCACGTGTGCGAAGTCGCCAAGGCTTACGTAGAAGTCGGGCCCGGACTGAGCGAGGTTGGCGAGCGTGAGGTCATACTCGTAAATGGCATCGTAGTCGCCCTGCAGCAACTGATTTTGAAGGTGCTCGTCGGCGACAAGGCCGAAGACGAACCGTTTTCCCCGTGCGCGGGCAGTGTGGAAGGTCCCCTCCGGCCCCTCGGTCCATGTCTCCGTGCCGGCCAGCCTGACATCGCAGCGGTAGTAATACCGCGTGTCGGGGTTCAGGTCGTCGAGCCTAAGGCGAAGGGGCTCCATGGGCCCCGCTCGGAAGACCTCACTGGTCTTAGAGTAGCTGCCCGTCGCCGCGCCTGCGCGCGCCCGCGCCTCGAGATGGACGAGGGACATCATCCATATTTCGACGGAGTCGTCCTCCGGTCTGCCGAGCAGCTCCCTTGCGACCAGCGTATCGCGTACGGTCTCCCTTAGCTGGAGCTCGGGCGTCCAGACGCCGTCCTCGCACCAGTCGTGAAACAGGAGGCCACCATCCCAGCCGTCCTGCGGCTTGACCGTTATCAGGAGCTCGCCGTTCCAGTCGGCCGCGCGCATGGCTTCGTTCACGAGAGCAGCGATGTCCGGTGTGTAAAGGGGATAGGGCCGGCCGCGCTCGCCGCAATCCCACGGCGCCTCCAGATTCCAGAGGATCGTGCGTCTCGATCCGGCTGAGGTTGAGATGCCGGCAACCACCGTCGAGGAGCAGCTGCAGCTCCGCGCCGGAAGTTTCAGCCTGGCGTGTGAGTACTCGGCGGGCTTGTCGATTCGAAAGCGGAATCGCGCGCCCAGATCCCGCAGGGCACCCGCCGTGCCGATGGCGTTGTACTGCCCTTCAGATATGACGGCATCCCTCATCAACACATCGCCGGGTAGTAAGGAGCCATCGTCCTGCTCAGCAGCAATTCTCACGAAGGCAGTGGCGCTAAACACCTGACCGGTCAGCAGTGCGGTACCCAGGACAGCGCGTATGGTGTTTCGCATGGGCGAGCCCTCCTGGCGCCTGTTACGAAGGGATTCTGGACCGCCGCCCCGCCTTCGTCAATCATGACGCACGGCAGACAATCGGGCTCCGTTTTGACAACTGCGACCGTTTGCTGGTATACTTCCCTCGGGAAGGGGGAGACGCAGGGGCATGCGAGTGGGCGCTTGCGGGCGCTTCAGAGCTGCGGTACCAAGCTGTCGGGACCAATGTGTCCCGGCGGCTCGCTTTTCTGCCCGGCCGGAGCTCATCTCCGGCCGATTACGTGGCTGGGGAGAAGGGGATCAGGAGGCGGACGATGAGTACCGCAAAGCATCTTGTACTCGCGGCAGCGGTCGCTGTGATTGCAGGCGGGAGCGCCGTCGCGGAAACCGTAGTGGACGATTTCGAAGCCGGCTTCGCTCCAGTAGCTGGCGTCGGGGATGTAGCGAGCGGCTGGAGTGTCTGGGACTGGGGTCCGAAGGCCCAGTACTCCTTCCTCAACTACTCGCTATTCGACCCGAGCATCGACGATGAGATAGCTGGGGACACGCTCAGCACCGGGCCGAACGGCATATGCGAGGTGCTGGAGCAGGGCGACGACATACAGGTGATAGCGCTTGGGCAAGGCGAGCCCGACATCGTCTGCATCAATCCGGGGCCGGACACGGTCCTGGACAGCTCGCCCGTCGGCGACGACCAGACGGTCGGCGACACCATCGTCACCGGCGCCGATGGCGTCTGCGACACGACGGCGTCCGGGGACGACGAGCAGGTCATACCCGTTGGCCAGGGCAATCCAAACTCGACGGGCATTGGCCCGGGCGACAACGGTGAACTCGATACTGACAACACACCGGACATCTGGGCGGGGCAAGTGACGGGGTTCGGCTGGGTCGGCTCCGCCCAGGAGATGGTTACCAGGCGCGGAACCCGGGGCATTGCCAAGGGCTTTCCTGTCACCCCCGGTCAGCACTATCTCTTGTCCGCCAAGATGAAGGTCGAGGCCCTTGGCAACCGACGCAACAACAGGGGCATAGTCGGGATGGGTTACGACCAGACGGGTCAGACGACCGACCCCACTCCAAAGGGGGCTTACGGCGATACTCCGGTGGAGCAGGGAGGCACGGTCCGCTGGCGCGACATCTGGAACTCGGAAGGTTGGGTCTGCGGGGAGATGGAGTACGTGGTCGAGGAGGGTTGGCACAACCAGTACCTGACGTTCGAGGCCTCGGGTACGGAGGTCTCGGTCTGGTTCAAGATCGACGATCAGGACCGTCAGATAGGCGACGGCTACCGCCTGACGGTGGACGACGTATCGCTCACGCCCTTCACGCCCGACCCGAGCAACAAGGTGTACAACGGCTACCTGGAGGAGCGGTCTAGCGCGCGCACGGAGGCCCCTGCTGGCTTCATGCCCTTCGAAGCGCGCTTCGATCCGCCGGAGGAGAGCTACGTCCTCCGAGAGGAGTACAGCCCCGCCGATGTAGGCCGCCAGTGTTTCAGCGGCCAGGGCGCCGCTGCCGGAGGGAGAGAGTCGGATGCCCTGGGCGGGGGAACTACCGGCCTGTACTTCATAGCGGAGGAGCTTGCCGACAACGCCACGTACCTTTTCCAGATCCAGGTATACGAGGAGTCGATCAACAGAGAAGGTAACGTCGGCATCTACGGCGGCCTGCGGTGCTGGTACAACACGACAGGTGAGTTCGATTACTGGCACAACACGCAGTTGGAGAGCCCTGGTCGCAGTCAGGGCGACAGCGATAACCCTGCCTATCTGGCTGAGTGGTCCTATCCTCATCAAGGCCGCGGGTGGTGGACGTATGACCTGCTCATCCAGACCGATGACTTCCAGGTGGGCACGGATGACGAGCGTCTGATAATGCGCATCGACTACCTGACCGACAAGTGCGAGCCAAGGGTCTACTTCGACGACGTCTCCCTGGTCGAGCAGGCTCCCTCCAAGGCCTCGCCCTTCATCGAGATAACTAACGTGTCCTACCCGCACCTCGTGCCGGGCAGCGGCGAGGTCACCATCACGTGGGACACAGACGTGGCGTCCACCAGCGAGGTGGAGTACGGGACCTGGGAGTCGCTTGGCAACACGAGCGGTCTCGACCCAACACTTCTGAGTAGTCACTCTGTGACCCTGACGGGGTTGCAGCCGCAGGATGACCTGTACTTCCGCGTGGTCTCCACGGCGGCCAACCACCTGGATGCCACAAGCGTCCAGCACCGCATACTCTCGCCTCATGTTGGCTTAGTCAATGGGGGCTTCGAGGGAGGATTCTGGAGTAGGGTCGGCACGCCTGAGATCACGACGGGCGCGAACGGCATATGCAATACGACGGCCGATGCCGCTGACGTGCAGGTCATCCCGGTCTCACAGGGCCTTCCGGGTCAGCTATGTGTGACCGCGGGCCCCGATGAGGTGCTCGATACTCCCGCCGGAGGTGACGACGTCGTCCTGCTCAATATCATCACGACTGGGCCTGATGGGGTCTGCAACTCGGCCGTTCAAGGCGATGATGTGCAGGTGATCGCAGTCGGGCGCGGTCTTGCCAATCAGGTCTGCGTCTCCTGCGGGGGCGACTCGGTGCTTACCTCGGTGCGCGCCGGAGATGACCGCTCCACGGAGGACATGCGCCCGGTAGGCTGGGAGTTCTACGGCTACTCCCACGGTTTGTACGAGGGTTTCCAGGGAGCTCAGTACACCTTCGGCCAGGATGCGAATGGGGCTCTGTACGGCTTCGACGCGACCGAGGCCGCTGGTGCGAAGGGAGCGGGTGATGTGTACACTGGCCTTCACGCGATGGGCTTTGATACCTGTGTCACTATGAACGGTGAGAATGGGGGCATGTGCCAGAAGGTGGCGACCGACCCGGGTGAGGATTACGTGCTGACGGTGCAGATGCGTGGCTATGACGACTATATTACAAGGGAGATCGCCGGCAGGAACAACGTTGGTGCACGGCTGGGCGTTGACCCCGCCGGCGGGTCGGATCCGACGGCGGCCACAGTCGTATGGAGTCCCTATTACTTCTTCGGCGCGCCGGACGATGTCCAGGAAATCCCGTTCGGCCAGGGCAAGCCGGACGCTCTCAACATCGAGCCCGGCGTCCTCTGGTCCGACTACACGCTCGACAGCACGCCGGCCGGCGACGACGCCACGCTCGACGTCTTGTTCTGGGGCGCCGACCAGGTTCTGGACAGTACCCCGGGCGGGGACGACTATGTCTCCAGCCAGGACTGGTGGCCGAGCACCGACGTCATCCACCCCGGCCCCAACGGCGTCATCGACTCGACTCCGGTCAATGACGACGTGGTCGTCACGGTGATCACGGCCGGCGCCGACGGCATATCCGACACGCCTGCCGACGCGAACGACCTCCCCATGATCTTCGATGTGGGTTGGGGCACGCCGGACGTCGTGTGTGTCACTGCGGGAGCGGATGGCATACTCTCATCCGGCCCGGGTGAGGACCCGGTCCCCTCCGGCGATGACATGATCGTGGGAGAGACGCTGACGGTAGGCACTGATGGAGTCTGTGGAAGCTACGCAAGAGTGGCCGAGGGGCCGGACCACTTCTACAACTATGAATGGTACGAGCGCTCGCTGGAGTTCGCTGCCGGCTCCGAGGCAGCCACAGTGTTCCTCAACATGCACGCGGTCTATGCTCCTGTCAGTGACAAGCACGACCACGTTGTCTGGTTCGACGACGCCGAGTTCGAGCTCTCGATCGAGTCGATGACCTGGGACAGCGCCCAGGCGGGTTGGAACCTGATGTCGCTGCCGATCGACCCGGCCGATCCGGATCCGGCGGTTGTGTTCGCCGACCTGGCGACCTGCGGCAACGTGATAGGCACGAACCTCTATCGCTACAGCAAGCTCTCGGGTTACGAGCTCTACCCGTCGGCGCAATTCACGGCGATGGAGACGGGCAGGGCGTACTGGCTGCGCCTGACGAGCGTCTGCGACAACACGGTGTCCGGCACGCTCCTCTCCGCGCCGCAGTCGATTGCGCTGGACGACGGTTGGAACATGTTCGGCATGCCGCTCTCGACGCCGGTCTTGTGGTCTGGTTGCCAGATCACGGACGGCGTGGATACGAAGTCCATAGCGGACGCGGGGACGGCCGGATGGATCCAGACGCTGATCTACTACTACACGCCCACCGGCTACAAGACGGTCAAGCCGGACGGCACGGGCGACGACGATAGCCTCAGGCCCTGGGTTGGTTACTGGTTCCTGACCTACCAGGCCGGCCTGAGCCTGATCGTGCAGTAGACGGTCTGAGAGGGCGTAGTGCTAGGGGGCCGAAGCCCGATTGGACACAGTCGGGCTTCAGCCGTAGGCGGCAGTATGCTGAGAATAGCATCGCCGTTGTCCTGGGCTATGAGTTATGATAGTGTCCGGCCATGGTGACCAGAACGGATTCTTCCCAAACGCGCCGTAGGTTTCTGAGGACGTGCCTTGGGGGAGCAGCTGCAGGGTGCGTCCTGCCGCTCGAGGGGGGCTGTGTGCCTAGTCATAGAGGTGGCAAGCGACCGAGTTTCCTGCTGGTGACGGCCGATGACATGGGGTTTGAACAGGGCTGCTACGGCAACGACCGGGTCGGCACGCCGCATATGGACCGTCTGGCCGAACAGGGAATGCGCTTCGCTTCGGCGTTCACACCCACGGCAATCTGCAGCCCGAGCCGCTCGGCCTGGTTCACGGGGATGTACCCCCACACGAACGGCCAGATGGGCTTCTACCCTCAGAACCAGCTCCACCCCTGGGTCACGACCATGCCGGCGGTCCTCGGGGCGGCGGAATACCGGTGCGGACTCATCGGCAAGTTCCACGTCAGTCCCGAGGACCTCTTCCCCTGGGATGTGGAGGTGCCCACGGGCGAGCTTGGTCACGGCCGCGATCCGGAGGCTTTCGGCAGGGTTGCGACGCTCTTCCTGAACGCCGTGGGCGACCAACCCTTCCTGCTGTCGGTGAACTTCTCCGATCCTCACAGGCCCTTCCCCAAGCGTGGAGAGACTAAAGGCCGGGAGGCGGAGGTCGCGAACCCTCATGATCCGGAACGCGTGCTGATCCCGCCGTTCCTCGCCGACGATCCGGTGATTCGAGAGGACCTGGCCGCGTACTACGATGCCGTGGCCCGCTTCGACGCCGGCCTCGGCCTCGTGCTGAAGGCCGTTGAGGAGTCCGGCAGGGCGGGCGATACGCTCATCATGGTCACAAGCGACAATGGCATGGCCTTCCCGCGCGCGAAGACCACGCTGTACGACCCCGGGCTCCGCATGCCGTTCTGGGCGCGTTGGGATGGGGTCATCGAGCCCGGCACGGTCTGCGATGAGATGGTGAGCTTCATCGACGTCCTTCCGACGCTCTGCGATGCCGCGGGCATAGAGGTGCCCGAGGAGGTCCAGGGCCGCAGCTTCCTGCCCATCCTCCGGGGCAAGAGCCAGGAGGGGCGGGACTGCGTCTTCGGGACGCACACGAACCACGCGGGCGAGCGTCACCACCCCAGTCGCGCCATCAGGACGGGGGAGCTGAAGTACATCCTGAACCTGCGGCCCAACGCGGGGTTCAACAACGAGGCCCTGGGCTCGGCGACTGGCCAGGCCATGCTGAGATTGGCGGAGAGCGATGCCGTGATCGCGGAGCGGATGCGGCTCTTCATAGACCGCCCGCCCGAGGAGCTCTACGACCTCCGGAGCGACCCCGACGAGTTCGTCAACCTGATAGACGATCCCGCGTATGCGGATGCGCTTGCCGACCTGCGGGCGCGGCTGCAGAAGTGGCGGGAAGAGACGAGGGACCCTCTTCTCCAGGGGGCATAGGCCACTGACCATGGTGCGAGAAGGCGGCGAGAGGATGCGTCGCAGGGAGTTCCTGAAGCTGACGGGGGCGGGCGCGGTGCTGGCGCCGGCCGCCGCCGGATGCATCGGGGGCGATAGGGGAAAGCGCATGCCACGTCCGAACGTCGTGTATATGGTTACCGACGATCAGCGCTGGGATCTTCTGAGCCTCATGGGGCATCCGTACCTCAAGACGCCCAACATGGACCGCGTTGGGAGCGAGGGTGCCGTCTTCTCAAACGCTTTTGTGACGACCAGCCTGTGCAGCCCCAGCCGTGCGAGCTTCCTCACCGGGCGATACGCCCATCAGCACCGGGTTCGCGTCAACGCCCCCTGCGAGCACTTCGAGGAGAGCGAGGTCCTCTGGCCGCAGATCCTTCACAAGGCCGGGTACAAGACGGCCTACTTCGGCAAGTGGCATATCGGCAAGGACGCCAGCCCGAGGCCCGGCTTTGACAGGTGGGCAGTTCTCCCCGGCCAAGGGCGCTACGTCGATCCGGAGATGAACGTCGACGGCGATCTGAGAACTGTGCCCGGACACGTGGACGGCATCGTAAGCGGGATGGCGTCGGAATGGTTGCGGGAGGTGGCGGCGGGCGGCGCTCCCTTCTGCCTCTGCGTAGGCTTCAAGTCGCCCCACGCGCCGCAGACGCCGCCGGAAGAGCTGAAGGACGTACTTGCCGACGCCGAGATCCCGTTCCCCGAGAGCTACGATGAGGACTTCGGGGTATCCAAGAAGGCCGATGTGGTCGTGAACTCCCTGCTTCGCTCAGACGAGTTCTTCGACGGGCCGAAGCAGCGCAAAGGCGCCTGGGAGCCCTTCATCAAGGACTTCTACCGCACGATCATGAGCGCGGACAGGGGAGTGGGCAGGATTCTGGAGGCACTCGATGATCTGGGGGTCGCCGATGACACCCTTGTCATCTTCGCCGGCGACAACGGGTTTTTCCTGGGCGAGCACAACCTGATCGACAAGCGGTTCCCTTATGAAGAAGCGCTGCGCATACCGCTTCTGATGCGTTATCCCAGGCGTGTGAAGCCCGGGCGGACCGTGCCGGAGATGGCGCTGAACATCGACGTCTGCCCTACCGTGCTGGACGCGTGCGGGGTCCCCGTTCCGGGCAACGTCGCAGGCTGCAGCCTCATGCCGCTGCTCGAGGGAAAGCGCGTGCGCAACTGGCGCGAGGACTTCTTCTACGAGTACGCGGAAAGGGAGTTTGGCAACATGCCGGCGCTCGTAGCCGTGCGCGGGAGCAGATACAAGTACATCCAGTATCTCGACCCGGCGAGCATGAACGAGCTCTACGATCTCCAGGCCGACCCGCACGAGATGCTCAATGTGATCGATGATCCTGGGTATGCCGCCGTGCTGAAGGAGATGCAGGAGAGGCTGCGGGCTCTTGAGAAGGAGCTTGCGTGGACAGCACCGTAGGTATGCGCTAGGCGGCACATGGCGCCGCGGTGTCGCCTGTGGTGGTCCTGCAGAATCGGTTGAATGACGGGATTCCACTATGAGCAGAATGGCGTGGGGGTGTCTGTTCTTGGCAATCCTGGGAGCTGGGGGCGCGGAGGCGGAGGGCTTCTCGGGGTCTCGGGCCGATTGGGCCTCATTGGTCCGTGCGGGGTGTCGGTATGTCATCGACGACGATCCCGGCATGGAAGTCAAGAACGGCGTCGTCAGCGATGTCCTCCTCTATCTGGTGTACGGGGAGGACGTTCCTTCCTGCTTCCGCCCCGACGAGAAGGCGCTCCCCGCCGTGCACGGTCAGATGCTGGCCTTTGTTCGCGACGGGGTGGCCTTTGGCGGTGACCACGACAGGGTCCTTGCGTCCATGGCCGAGGCCTACCTCATTCTGCGGGAGAAGGGCATCTTCACGAAGGAGGAGCAGCAGCTGCTGGAGGAGGATCTCTTCCGCCGTTGGGCCTATGACAACGCGCGCGAGGTGATGGGTCACCAGTACGTGCCTCATGCGCTGGCCGCCGTGGTCGGCCACGTGCTTGCCACGAGCCGCACGGGCGTCGATTACTCGGACGATGTGCGCCGCCTCTGGGAGTATGCCGACACGGCCTTCGACTTCGGCGACAGCCCCGGGCCCATAGAGAACTCGGCGCATTACGCACCCTTCGTCTACATAAGCATGGCGCGGATCTCGCTCTACGCAAACGGTCACGGCGGCGTCTTCCCCGAGAGCCACAAGGCCAATCTCGCGCTTGCGGTCAACCGGATTCTCGACCTGTATCCTCACAACGGCTACGGATTGTCGTTCGGCACAACCTGGTCGCGTGACCACGTGCGCCAGTTGTTCTCCTTTCTGATCGGAGCGGCGTGCTTCCTCAGCGACGGCCAACCGGAGCATGTGCGCTTGGCGCGTCAGGCCAAGTGGACGGCGTTGACGCTGTTCGGTTACAGCTCTCGGCTGCCCAAGGAGGGCTACGCGGGCGACGGGCTTGTCGACTCCCAGCAGGGCCATACGCGCGGCGAGCCAATCTGGCTCTGGATGTACAGCCTGGACGATCTGGAGCCGCTGGCTCCTGAGCTTGCCGAACACGGCTGCAAGGTCGTCTACGGTGACCTTGGCAACAGCTACGACAAGCAGATGCGTCACAGCGGGCGGGCCGACAAGGTGGTCTTCCGTGACGGCTGGGGGGAGGAGGCCTTCTACCTCCTCGTGGACCTCGCGCCCACCTGCGGCAAGAACCAGCCTCACGCGGGCAGCATCGTGAACGTCGTATACGGCAGCGGCGTTTTCGGCCCCGGCAAGACGCGCGACGTTCACCACAAGGAGTGGCGTCTGCGCAGTGTGCTCGACTCCCGCTCGGCCCCGGACTCGATCGGGCACACGGACGCGAGTGTCGGCTTGTTCTTCGCCCGCGAGGGCTTCTCCGCAGCCAGAGTGGATTCCTCCGTCGGAGGGTGGCTTCGCTACGTCTGCTTCCCGCAAGACCCGTCGTATGCCGTCGTCTTCGACTCCGCCCCGACGGCGGACGTTGCCTACTGGCACTTCTTGACGGATGGCGCCCCTTCGTGGGAAGCCGACGGTATTGTGCTAAACCGGGCCGGCCGATGTCTGGACGCCCGTTTCCCTAACAACCTGGACTGGCACAGGATCAGCCACGAAACGGTGTCGACTTGGGACAGCCCAGAATGGGAGGATCAGTTCTGGTATGCGGGCGATCCGGCCGAAAGCGTTGAGGTCGAAGCGCGAGGGGCGTGGTTGACCGTCCTGTGTCCGCTCCGTTGGGATCGACTGCGTATCGTCGCTTTGGATCCGCAGAATGCAGGCGTCGGCAGGTACCCCGGTGCTTGCGGTGTGAAGGTCAAGGGGCAAGGCATAAGTGACTGCGTGGGCTTCCAGCCTAGCGCCCGGGCCGCGCTGGCTTACGGCGACAAGGTGGAGACGGACGCCGAGTTATTCTGGTTGCGGGAGGATGCCGACGGGCTCGCGATCGGCTTCTGGAGTGCGTCGGTTCTGCGCATTCACCTTACGGTGGCACCTCAGGCCATCGAGCTGGACGGGAACGAATTGGCGCGAACTCGCGACTGGACCTGGCGGGAGAATCGACTTGAAATCCGCCCGCCCGTGCCCGGGGGTTTGGCTCTAGTCAGAATCGAGCCGACCGAGGGCGGGTAGCTGCGCGTGGGGCCAGTGTTTGTAGCGCGGTAGTACGCCAAGCCATCAATCGAGTTAGCGGGGGAGCGGGCGGTCGTCCAGGACGGCCCCACGGAGCTCTCAGGCGCACATCCATCACCGAAGCGGCTGCTCATTGGAAGCAGGCGAGTAGAAATGCCGCGTACAGCTTGTGCCCACGGTCATCCGGGTGGTTGATCCCGTTCTTGAGAAGCGACTCGTAGGGGATGCCGGAGGTCCTCATGTCGCGCCAGGCGGCCGATACGTCCGCCAGAGCGGCGCCGTGTGCCAGGGCGGTCTCGCGCATGGCCTGCGCCGCCGCTTCGAAGCTCCCCATCCACGCCGGGCGTACGAAGTGTGGCGTCAGCACGATGAACTCGCACTCTGAACTCTCGCGACATCGAGCGAAGATCTCCTGATAGTTGTCCCTTATTCTCTTCGGCGGCAAGCCGGTATCGTTGACGAACTCGATAATCACGAGGTCGGGCTGATGCGAGATGACGTCCGTATCCAGGCGCTGCAGCGCGAAGTCGGAATTCGTCCCGCCGACTCCTGCGTTGATAACTCTGATGTCGGAGGACGGGTACCGCTCGCGCAGTCCCGTCTCGAAGAGCCGGACGAATGTCTTTTCGGCCGATGAGGCATCGCCTCCCCCAGTCACACTGTCACCGAGGGCAACTACGGTCAGACCGCGGCCGCTCTCAAGCTTGCTTGTGGTCCTGGCGAGGCCCTCCCGGCCGTATACCCGAGTAGGCACGGCCGGTATGCCCCAGTACATGGGATCGACCGGATCGCATATGTGAGATGATTCGACGGCGTCGCAGCCGTACGGCCTGTAGATGTTCGCCAGTCGCGCGAAGCCTCCATGCGGTGGGGGCGGAAGCGGGCATACTTTCGCGGGTATGCCCCGTCTGAGGAGAACGGCTCCGTCCGCGCTCACGTCGATGCCGTCGATCCGGCTCAGCCAGTGACGGTAATCGACGAGCACCTCGGCGTCCTCCGCTATGCGCCCGCCCGCGAGTCTGCAGAGGCCACCGTATTCCTCCTCGGCGAAGAAGTCGCGTCCACGCTGGAGGTCAATGCCCTCTGCTGTGAGCCGCATCCTCACCGACGACGCGTCTATGGATCCCGGTATACGCGAGGCAATCCCTTCCGGATGGCTACCTGAAAGGGTGGACCCTCCTCGCCAGTGATCGGGCACCTCGTCCGAAAGGCGCAGCCTCTCAGCAATGATCTCGGCAAAGTCGCCGGCCGGGATGTCCAGCTTGGCATCCTGTTTCAACTCGATCCGCCCCAGCGGTGTGTTCCACACGCCGGCCGGTATGACGACCTCGCGCGAGGGCGGGTCCGCTGGCAGTATCGTGGGCCAGCGGACCCCGCGCACTTCCGCGGTGTGGAGCCCGACGTCCTCGGGTCTGATATGGTCGGACATCTCTTCCTCCGCGCCGAAGCAACTGGCGATAGCGTCCAAGTAGCCGAAGCCGTAGTGGCGATGTGGCTCGATGTACGACCCCTCGCCCCATTCATTCCATGCCTCGATGAACAGCAGCTTCGCGCCGTCGACAGGATGCTTGTCCACGAAGCCCTTGGCGTCGGCGAGATGGGCGGCGAAGCGATCTGGCGTCCTGCCGGGGACAACCAGAGCAGACTCACCGTGCCAGGGACGCGAGTCCCATCCGGCCGAGAGGACGGGAATGTAAGGCGAGCCCTCGGCCTCGGACGCCGCTTGCCATAGCTCCCGGTAACCTTCCGTCTGGGCCTCGTAGCCTGCTCTCGTGGAGTGGGAGCCTGCTACGGCGGGGTGGTTGTAGCCGGAGACGGCGTCATACCCGTCGCGCTGCAGGTCTGGTATGTCGCTCGGCCACCCCATGCATGCCACCAGGAAGACCGGCGCTACGCCGTGCTCACTGCAGAGTGCCCGCATCGCGTCGAACCCGTGCCGTACCTCTGTGCTGCCGCCCAGGTCTTTTCTGATGCTGCCCGGGGCGAACACGACGACGACGGGGCGCCCGCCCAATCGATAGTAGTCCGGGTCGCGGAAGTAGTTGTCTATCCAATAGCGCGTGACGTCCAGAAGGTCCGCAGTGCTGTGAGTTCCGGGCCTGTTGTGATTAGCCCAGAGGATGCAGTACTTCAGCCGGCTCTTGAGATGCGATTGCATGTAGCCGAGGTGTAGCGCGCCTTCGTGATGCCTCTGCCCGCGCTCCCAGTACCAGTCGTAAATGAAGAAATCGATGCCGGCGCTTGCGGCCCAGTATATGTGCCAGTCGGCGATCTCGGGCTCGTTATCATCGTAGAAGCCCAGCAGCGGCGTCCTGTCGGCGAATGGGAGCAGTGGCCGCCAGTGTTCCTGGCGGTACCATCCGGGGAAGTAGTAGACGCCGATGTCGTATGGGTCCGTCTTGACGCGCGGCTTGGGCACCACGCCCGGCATTGCGTATTGGGTCTTCCTGAAGTACAGAGGAACTTCGAGTAACTGGGCTCCTCCGTCCCAAGACAGCGCGATGTTGAGTTGGCCGGCCCCCGGCTCCTTCGCCACCAGGCGACAAGCTATGGGCCACGACGAGCCGGGCTCGCACAGATCAGTCTGGAGTTCGCGCTCGGATTGCAGCACGGCCACGCCTTTGGCTGCCAGCTCGGCCCTGAGGGCCCGCGCCGCTTTGCCGCCCCAGTTGTCGATGCGGACGTGGACCGTCCTGGCGAGACCGCAGGGCCAGTCGGCCCCAGAATCGCATATCAATGCCGGTACGAGAGACGCTGACGGTAGCGGCCGATCGTCCAGCGACGCCGATTCGATCTTCACGTCTCCGTTCGCCTCGCCATTGCCCCGCAGGACGATGCAGTAGTCGGTATCCGAGTCGGGAAGGGCCAGGGCGTAACACCTCTGCCCCGGCAGCATGAACGGAAGGGACGCAATCGGAATCGGGGCGCCGTCCACGGGCGCGGCAAGTACAGCTAGCGTGGTCGAACGGATGGCGGACATGCAGATGTTGATGTACCGCTGTCCCAGAACGGGATGACAGATCGCTGTGCCTCCGGGTCTGTCAGCAAGGGCGCCCTTGTCTTCTGCGTCGGTGCCCATGGGAATCCAACGGACGGCGTCGCCGGCGTCCGTCGCTTCCATGATTCTCATGTCCATGAGGACGTGTTTGGCGCCCAGGGCCGGTGGCAGGTCCAGTCTGAAACGGGCTATGCGCTCTTCGGCGCCCCAGCAGGGATAGATCCTGTAGCAGTGCAAGCTGCCATCGCCGACGATGCTGAAGCACACTCTCTTCTCGCGTCGGAAACCG
>Ga0272441_10005913_pt1 | contig 20930 bp, 16 predicted proteins | sample SSMProp6N_FD_193582 | JGI IMG/M metagenome (GOLD analysis project Ga0272441, IMG submission 193582) | Marine sediment archaeal communities from Little Sippewissett salt marsh, Falmouth, MA, United States - SSM-Prop-6N | ecosystem: Environmental > Aquatic > Marine > Wetlands > Sediment ...
TCCGACGGTCTTGAAGCGCTCTCGGTGCTCGAAGGGGGCGACGTGGCGGTCGTCGTCACGGACCTCAAGATGCCGCGGCTCGACGGTCTCGAACTCCTCGGGCGTGTACAGGCGGACTATCCCTCGATCCCCGTCATCATCATTACCGCCCACGGAACCGTGGAGACGGCGGTGGAAGCCCTGAAAAAGGGCGCCTGTGACTATATCACGAAACCCTTTGACCAGGACGACCTGAAAGATATTATCGGAAAGGCCTTCAGGACCAGTGCGCTGAATGACAGTGAACCGGCGACGGCGTCGGACGAAGGGGGCCACGGTGACATTATCGGTTCCAGCAGGCGCATGGTCGAGATATACCGGCTTATCCGGAAAGTGGCGCCGGCGACGACCACCGTGCTGATTACCGGCGAGACCGGAACGGGGAAGGAACTGCTGGCGCGGGCGATCCATACGAACAGTCCCCGCAGGAGCCGGCCCTTCATCAAAATCAATTGCGCCGCCATCGCGGAAAACCTCATGGAGAGCGAGCTCTTCGGTTTTGAAAAAGGGGCCTTCACCGGTGCAACCCATAAGAAACCGGGCAGATTCGAACTGGCCCACGGAGGCACCCTCTTCCTCGATGAGATCGGTGATATGCCGAAGGACATGCAGGCAAAAATTCTCAGGGTTATTCAGGAACAGGAGTTCGAACGGGTCGGCGGGCTCCAGACAATCAAGGTCGACGTCAGGCTCGTGACGGCGACCAACAGGGATCTGCTTCAGGAAGTCCGGGACGGAAATTTCAGGGAGGACCTCTATTACCGGTTGAACGTCCTGCCGATCAATCTCCCGCCGCTCCGCGAACGGAAGGACGACATCGATCGTCTCGCCCGGTATTTTCTTGACAGATTCAATAAGAAGCTTGGACGGGAGATCAGGCGGATCGATCCGCCGGTGATGAAACTTTTCATGGACTACCACTGGCCCGGTAATATCCGGGAACTGGAAAACCTCATGGAGCGGCTCGTGCTCCTGGCCCCGGGCGATACCATCACCCCGGAGAACGTGCCGCCGGAAATCCATCTCTCCGCCGTGACGGGACCGAACGGCAGCATTACCGAATCAAAGGGGACTCCCCGGGATATCCTGAAAAGCAAGACCGAAGAACTGGAAAAGACCATGATCATGAAGATTCTGGAAGAGTGCAACCTGAATATCAGCAAGGCGGCACAGAAACTCGGTTTCAGCCGAAAGGGACTCCAGCTGAAGATGATAAAATACGGCCTGCGGAAAGAGCCTCCCCGGTAAGCGTGTGCCCCGCATGCTTCTCTTCCGTCATGTCGGAGGGGAAACTGTCGCTGCAGGGCTTCGCCTCGCTCGCACGGGGGTGTGGTCGATCATGGGTGGGCACCGTGCCCCTGTCACACCTTATACTTGTACCCGAGACTTCGAAGTCGGGCGAAACTTCCTTCTGAACTGTTTTTGCCGGAGTAGACGGGGAATTTGTGTCCCTCATCCCGAAAACTCTTTAACACCTGATTCATTCCCAGCGTTCCGTTTTCCCGGACCCGTGCCACGAGATCAAGATCCACGACTTCAGGAATAATCTGTTCAATCTCGCTCGCTTTCTGTGAAATCCGGCCGTTCGGATCCACGATGATCGAGTGACCGTTCCCGCCGTCACACAAACCGTTCACGCTGACGAAATATACCTGGTTGAAGAGCGCGTTGGCCTGGCTGATGACAAGTTCCGCCTTGCGATCGATGGTGGTGGTGAGGATAGGGTTGAGAATGATCTCGGCACCCATCCAGGCGAGTTGCCGGACCACTTCGGGGAACCATTGATCATAACAGATGGTTACCCCCAGGCGGGCACGCCCGGGAATGTCGAAGATACAGAAATTTTTGCCTGATTTACAGTCTTCGACAGGACGCCATGGATACATTTTACGATAGGTCGTGACGATTTCACCCTGGGGATTGATGACGACGGTCGTGTTATAGATACTTCGGTAGGTTTTCTCATTCATCGAACCGGGCAGGAGCCATATCCCGAATTCGCGGGCCATTCTGCACAATTCATCCGTTGTATTTCCCGGTATCGGTTCTGCGCAAGCGGTCCCACGGCCGAAGATGCACTTTTCACTGAATACAATCAGCTCCACCCATGGAAAATATTTCACCGTTTCTTTAATCTTCGCGTACATGCGTGCCATATTTTCATTGCCGTCATGAACTTCCATCTGAATGGCTGCGAGCCCAAGGGTTCTGGACATTTTTTATCTCCTCGTTATTCGTTATGTTAGAGTTAGATGCATAAAACCTGTCTTTCCGGGATCAGTCCGGCACCTAATATGCCATTTGTGACGGCAGGAAGGTGACGAACGACGGAAAAATCGTGAAAATCACTATGCTCAGGAGCATGATCACGACAAAGGGGAGCACCCCTGCAATTGTGTCCACGAGCTTGCCACCTCCTCCTATGCCGTGAGTGACGAAAAGGTTGAACCCGACGGGGGGCGTCAGCAACGACATCTCCAGGAGTATGACAAGCGTGACACCAAACCAGATCGGGTCGAACCCGAGTATGTTTACAATGATCGGATAAAATACCGGTGTGGTGACGAGCATGAGGTCCATTCCGTCAATCAGGCAGCCGAGCAGCATATAGATGACGACCAGAATCGCCCAGACAACATACCGGTTTACATCGAGGGACTGGACGTACATGCTGAGACACATGGGGACCTTCAGCATTGACAGGGCAAGTCCCAGGGCACGGGCGCTGACGATGCAGATCATCATCATGGACGTGAGAAAGACCGTTTTTCTGAGTGATTCGGTGATAACCTGGACCGTGAGTTTCCTGTACACAAAGGCAACGATCAGTATGCTGAAAACCGCACCGACCGACGCGGCCTCCGTCGGCGTGGCGTACCCGCCGTAAATACTGACCATAATGATAAGGAGGAGTACCACGACGGGCCAGATATCCTTCATGGCCGACATAACGGCCCGGGGGTAGTCCCGTGTAAAGGGTGTTCGTTTCGGCATCAGATCGGGTTTCAGAAAACTCATGATGACAATCCAGATGATGAAAAGGCCTGCCAGCATGATGCCCGGTATGATGCCGCCGATAAAGAGTTTGCCGACGGAGTTGCCCGTGATCGAGCCGAATATGATCATCAGAATCGAGGGAGGGATCAGAATGCCGAGCGATCCTCCTCCGGCGATTGATCCCAGGGTTATTTTCCTGTCGTAGCCCGCCTTCGTCAGTTCGGGATAGGATACCTCACCGATCGCGAGCGTGGTAGCAGTGCTGGAGCCCGAGCATGCCGCAAAGATGCTGCAGCTGATGATATTGGTATGAAGCATGCCGCCGGGAAAGGGCCCGAGTATTTTCTGAACACCCCGGAACAGGGGCACACTGCTTCCGCTTTTAATGAGCACTTCTCCCATGAAGATAAAGAGGGGGATGGCGACGAGAGAATAGGATGAAACACTGTTAAAAAGCAGACTGCCCAGCATGCCGTGCATACCGCCCCTGCCGAGCAGCATGAGTGCGAAGAGTGCAACGCCGTAGAGGGCGAACTGTATCCACATGCCGGATGCGAGAAACGTAAACAGGAAAAACAGGATGATCGTCAGGTCAAAAGCTACACTTTCCAAAAGAGTTTTCTCCTTTTCTTTTCCTTTTCGTGATCAGTCATGAGAGGTGAACCAGCCGTTCATTACCCCGTTATTCCTCGTGAAATTCGAGGGTGGTCGTGCTGCCTGCCAATAGCAGGATTTTGTTGATCATGAAAAAAAGCGTATCGAAAAAATACATGAACAGCCCGATGACAACACTCAGGCTGAAGAGCCACAGGGGTGTTCTCATGGGGCCGTCGCTCAGGATATGTCCCGACCAGGTGTAGGTGAACCAGTTCCAGCTCCTTTCGATCATGAACGCAAGTACGATCAGGCTGAAGAGTGAAACCAGTATGGCGACAATGGTTTGAGTCTTGGGGGAAAAGCGTGTAATGACGGCGTCGACATAGATGTGTTTGTTCCACCGCAGTGTATAGGCCATGCCGAGGTATGCCATGGGAATCATGCCGAGGGCCGTGTATTCTTCAACGAACAGCCAGATCTGTCCGATAAACTGCCGGTTGATGACATTCGCGAAAATCATGATTGTCGTGAATGCCACAATCAGGCCGGAAATAATCGCTCCGGCGGTTGAGACATAATAGGCGACCTTGTCAGCCTTTTTGGTGAGAAGCGCCAGATTTCGCATGTGTGACCTCAATCTGAATGCCACGTTGCTGTCTCACGCAGTGCGTGATGTGGCGGTAATAGGTGACGAGCAAGAGAAGAGAAGAAAAGCGAAGGGAACAAACCTTTCTTCTCGTCTCTTGTAACGCTCTCAAATCGTAAGCACTTGCCTTTTCCATCATACAAGTGGGTTGTGTAATATTTTTCCATCGCTTACGATGGGAAGGCATGAGTTTCGCTCACGTCTACAGGCCTTTTTTGACTGCTTCGACCTGCTTCAGGGCGGCCTTTCCATCGGCCCCGGCCTGCGTCATCCAGGGTTCCCATATTTCCGTCTTGCATCGTTCGACCACGGCGTCCCGCTTTTCTTTCGTCGGTACGTATGCCGTTTTTCCCTTTTTGATGAGCTGTTCCAGTACAAAGGCATTCGTCATCAATTCCGCCCGTTCGGGCTTCACGGCCGATTTATGCATGATATCGAGAAAGGTCTTCCTGATATCCGGCGGCAGTTCGTCCAGGGCCTTCTTGTTCACCATCAGACCATCCACGGCGGCCATCAGCTCCCAGAGGTTGACGGTGTCGCAGAAATCGAAAAAACCGCCCTGGTTTGCAAAATAGACGGACGTGGTGAGGCCGTCGACCATCCCCGTCGACAGGGCCGTGTAGACCTCGCCGAAACCGATACTGACCGGCGTACCACCGAGAATCTCAACCAGTTTTGCGAGTTCGGGCGAGTATACCCTGACCTTGTGACCCTTCAGGGAACCGATGCCCTCGATGGCATATCCTTTCGTGTGAATCCGCTGGTGGGTTGCCGGCAGGATATGGATCATCGATCCGTTCCAGCGCTCTTCGAGGATGTTTTCGAGAACGCCGTTCCTGTCCTGTTTGAGATCACCCCAGAGTTTCAGTGTGATCTTGAATGATTCGTCGGAGTCCGAGGGAAATAACATCGGAATGGCGTCAATGCCAAAGACGGGCTCGACCGAGGTGAGGAATCCTCCGTAGAAATGCGTGAGTTCCGCCTGGTTGTCACGGAGGACCTTCAACATGTCGCTGCCCTTGTAGGGATGTTCGCCCGACCAGAAAACCGAGATCTGCAATCTGCCGTCGGTGGCCTGTTCCACTTCCTTAAACAACGCCGGCCAGATTTCGCAACATGCCGAATCACCGGGGCCGTATGCTGAAAAGAACGACCACTTATAGACCTTGTCCTTTGCCTGGGAATCGGTTACGCCGACAATGCTGAAACAGAGAATCAACGCGAGCAATATTACGATACCGCTTGTAAGCCTTTGCTTTCTTTTCATTCTTTTCTCCTTTGCGTGTAATTGATAGTGACAAGCTTCGGTCCGTGCCTTTCTGCAGAAAACACATTTAATAAAAAGAATACATACATGCCAACGGGGGTTAATAAATGTCCTCATGCATGCGCGAGTTGTGTGACTGCAATGACCATGCCAAAAATATTGGCAGTTAAAAACACTATTAATTCAATTAGTTGATGATTTACGTCGGGCAGACATGCCCCGGATTGATTCAGTTGTGCATCGCGTAAAGTGATAAAATTTTGCAGGAACTGCAAAGGACGGCATTTTATGTACCTGTGGTGATTCAGGTGAGAATCATAATCGGCCGCAAAAAGAACCTTGGACTGTAATATTATGATTTAATGAAAGAATATTCTGATTCAGTCGTGACTCAATTTTATGTTGAATTTTTTCATTTTTCGGACAATTGTTGCCTGGCTCACCCGCAGATGCTTTGCCATCTCGCGAGTTGTCTGACAGCAGCGTGCCGCCTGGAGCAGTGTCTTCCGTTCCATGTCATCTATTTGTCCGTAGAAATCCAGGTTGCTTTCATTGTTAAGGGAGCGAAGAAGCGACCGGTCCAGTTTATCCTCAAAATGGATTTTGATGAATTCGCAGAGGTCATTCTGCCGGCTCATGAAGACGGCCTCCTGAATGAAATTCTTTAATTCACGGACATTGCCCGGGAAGGAATAGGATTGCAGTAATTCGAAGGCGTCGGGGGAGAGGATCCGTTCAAAGCCATATTCCCTGTTGTATCTGTCGAGAAAGTAATTGCTGAGGGCGTAGATGTCTTCGGGGCGTTCATACAGCGAGGGGATTTCAAGTTTGAAGGCGCTGAGCCGGTAGTAAAGATCCTCACGAAATTTCCGTTCTTCCATGAGTTGCTGAAGATTCCGGTTCGTAGCGGCTATGATGGTGCAATCGACCTTTTTGGGTGTCGTGCCGCCGAGACGCAGGATTTCATGATCATCCAGGTATTTGAGGAGCTTGGCCTGGAGCGGCAGCGAGAGATCACCCACTTCGTCGAGAAAGAGCGTACTTTGATCCGCCAGTTCGAAGTGGCCGATCTTTCCTTCCGCCCGCGCCCCCGTGAAGGCGCCTTTCTCATAGCCGAACAGTTCCGCCTCAAGGAGGTTCTCGGGCAGGGCGGCACAATTGATTTGTATAATCTTTTTCTTGCGGCGATCACTCTTGTTGTGGATGAAATTGGCCAGCACCCCCTTGCCGGTACCTGAGTCTCCCAGAATCAGGATGTTCGATATATTCAGGCGCGCCAATCGCAGTGCGGTATGAAGCAGTTCCTTCATCAGGGTGCTCCGGGCTATAATCCCCTGCCGCAATAAATCATCGGCATGGTTCCTGGCGATGAGCGTGGCATGATCCTGGTTCTTGACGGCGTTCCCGCCTTTTGCATCACCCCCCTGATGACCGGATGACATGTCGAGGGGTCTCTCGGTCACGATGACTAATGATATATTGCCTTCGGAATCGTACGCCGGCGAGAGGGTGACCAGTACATATGTGTCGCTCTTTTCAATGAATTTGAGATGTTTGAGATTTTTCTGCGTCTTCAGGGTCGACATGTTGATCATGCGGTTGAAAAGGCCCGCTTTTACGAGATCGTAGGTGGATTTGCCGATAACATCATGTTGCCTGATGTCATTGATGAGCTCTGTCCTGTGATTGATGTCGATAATTTTACCCTGACTGTTGATGATCCAGATACCGTCGTCAGTGGCATTCATGATGGCTTTGAGTTTTTCTTTGAGATTCTGGTACGATTCGAGATTCGGTTGAGATATTTCGCGCAGTTCCTTTTCGCTGAACGTGAGCAGCACGCCCTGCCACTCTCCGTCGCCCTTTAAAATCGGCGATATATGACACATCAGGTTTTCATCTTTATCAACGATGAAATCGATCTGTACCGGTTGCCTGTTCTTCAGCATCTTGATTACCGACGGTCCCGTCAGGGGCAGAACATCCGTAATATAGGACCCGATAATCTCTTTCCTGGTATAGCCGAACCGCTGCAGGGCCTTTTTGTTGGCGAAGAATACAAGTCCCTCCGTGTCAACGACAATGATGGCATTCTTAATCGATTCTAATATCTGTTTTCTCGTGGGTGTATTGTGCATCTGACTGTTCCTTATCAAGGGGCTGCCGGTAATGGGTTATGCTGCGTTGAAAGAACTTGACGTACATGGATTTCTTCAGGGTTTTGAGGCTTGTCTGCATGCAGTATCACGGTACGAGGAGGAGGTGGGAAACTGTTTTGTTCCCGGCTCTCATCAAACCTTCAATGATTATGCCGATCGGCAATGAAGGAGCAGAACCCACATATCTCATGATACTGTTCCCTGATCGATGCTGTCCACGGGGTTGGAACCACCACAAACCTGCTCTGCTTACAATGCGTTGCCGGATTAGTCAATAACCCGCCCCTATATTTTCTTCCCTTTCCGAAGAACGGCGGAGAAACGGAGCACACAATTGCTGCCGCCTGCACGGTGACGCATCGAGTATTCGTTGTCTTGAAATAGTAAGGATGGCAAAAACGTGGGGCAGGTTGTGTGTGGATCTCCGGGACTGTTTTTAAACGCCCTCCGTCGTTTGTACTTTCGTCATGTGTATCCCCGCCAGAGATGCCAGGGCGACAAGGGTCGTGGAAATGAGAATCATGACGATGCCGAGGGCGGAAAGCTTGCCCCAGAGGCCGTCTTCGGCAAACCGGAGGATCTGGACGGCCAGTACTTCCGTTCCCGGCCGCGACAGTACCACCGAGAGTGAGAGTTCCCGGACGAACATGGTCGCCATCAGTATCCAGGCCGACACGATGCCGGGGATCAGGAGCGGAACGACGATCCGGCGGAGCGTATACAGAGTCCCGCCGCCGCAGACTTTTGAGGATTCTTCGAGATGACTGTGGATCTGGACGAAGGCGCTCGTCAACGGGCGTATGCCGTAGGGAAGATAGGTAGCGATGTATCCTATCAGCAGCGCCCAGATGGTGGCATAGAGGGGCGTTCTGACAAACAACCACATAAAGCCGACACCGATGACGATTCCGGGGAATGAAAAGGAAAGAAAACTGAGTGATTCCAAGATGCCCGAGGCGGCCGTCCGCACCTTGACGATTGCGTAGCATACGAAGATCGAGAGGACGACGCCGAGCGTAGCGCCCCCAATGCCGAGGAAGACGCTGTTCTTTACGGAGAGAAGCGATATGGGGTCGTTGAGTACCTCGACCCAGTTGCGCAGGCTCATCATGGAGAAGGCCCGTGCACTGGGAACCATGGAATAGGGGATGAGGGATGTATAGAGAAGGACCAGGACGGGGAGCACGATCAGGACAAAGGAGAGTACGGCCACAATGAAAAAGAAGGGATATCTGGCCTTTTTCAGGTCGATGATACTGGGACGGTATCCGCGACTGGAGATGGTGACGTATTTGTCTCCTTCCGCCGTCAGGTACCGGTAAATATAAATGAGCATGGTTGACGCGGCAAGGGCGCTCATTCCCACCGCTGCCGCCATCCCGTAGTCGGCGGCAAATCCCGTGGCGATGATACGGTATATGTGGGTAGAGAGCACGTAGATACGACCGGGCATCCCGATGACGGAGGGAACGGCGAAGGAGGCAAGGCTGCGCACGATGACGAGGGTAATGGAGGCAAGGATCGCCGGGCGAAGAATGGGGAGGGTCACCCTGGCAAGGGTCTGCAGGTTGGACGCGCCGCACACCTTGGATGATTCCTCCATGGATACGTCAAAGGCGGCCAGTGCCGGGGCAAGGATGAGATAGGCGATGGGAAGGTCGAGCAACCCCTCGACGAGAATCATTCCCGGCAGCGTGTAGATATTAAGGGGTGAGGCGGACAGATTGAATGCTTCCTTCAGAAAAAGATTGATGAGGCCGTTCGAGGGATTCAGGAGTAAAAGCCAGCTGACGGCAAAGAGGATATGGGGGATCATCATGGGAATGATGGATATAATGCCGAAAAGAAACTTGAAGGGAATGTTGGTGCGTGTGTTGAGATAGGCCAGGAACAGGGCCAGCAGCGTCGCCACAAAGGCCGATCCTACCGTAAAGACGAAGGTATTGACGATTATTTCGGCGAAGGCGGGATCGGTGTATGATTGAAGATATTTGCCCAGCGTGAATGTGCCGAAGGAGCCCAGCCCTTCGGAAAAACTTCCGATAATAAGCATGACCACGGGACAGACCGTCAGAAGCCCCACAATCACGATGAGGCCCGGCGTCAGGGTTTTTGATGTCCTTTGCATCGTCTTGCGCCCCCCTTTACTTCAGAAGAATGGAGCAGTGACGCGGATCAAAACTGAGGGTGACCTCATCGCCCTCATTGACGGTAACGGTCGGCTCGACCCTTACGATCAGCAGGGTCTCCCCGATCCGGATTTCACCTTCATAGGAATCACCCACAAAGATCAGTGAATCCATGCGTCCGCGGAACCTGTTCGGCCCGTTTCCCCCGGCCCTTTCCATTACCCTGATGAACTCGGGCCTGATGCAGACCATGACGGCATCTCCCGGCGTGACGTCGTTCTTTTGCGGGCAGTTGACGGGGCCGATAGCGGTCTCGACAATGGTCCGGTCCGCGTCGACCTTCGATACGGCGCCTTCAATCAGATTTGCCCGGCCTATGAAGTCCGCGACGAAGCGGCGGTCCGAATCAAAGTATATCTCTTTCGGCGTCCCTGTTTCCACGATCCGGCCTTCCCGCATGACCGCGATGATGTCGGAGAGCGAGAGTGCCTCGATCCTGTCATGGGTCACGTAGACGGCGGTGATTCTCAATGTCGTCAGAAATTCGCGCAGTTCCTTGCGGGTTTCTTCCCGCAGCTTGGCATCCAGGTTGCTCAATGGCTCATCGAAAAGGATCACCTTCGGTTCGGGGACGAGGGCCCGTGCCAGGGCCACGCGCTGCTGCTGTCCCCCGCTCAGTTTCGTCGAGGGCCTGTTTTCAAATCCCGCCAGCTGGACGAACTGAAGGGTGTTTTTCACCCGCTTTCTGATCTCTTCCCTGGGTATCTTCTGGGTCTGGAGCGGATAGGCGACATTGTTAAAGACATTCATGTGGGGCCAGATTGCGTAGGATTGAAAGACCATGCTCAGCCCCCGTTTTTCCGGAGGCACGAAGACGCCCCGTTCCTTTGAAAAGACCAGTTCATCGCCGATCCGGATCTCACCCGTGTCCGGCATTTCAAGTCCGACGATGGATCGGAGCAGGGTGGTTTTGCCGCATCCGCTCGGGCCCAGCAGCGTGAATATCTGATTGGCCGGGATTTCCAGGTCCACGTTGAAGAGGGCTTCAATGCGCTTGCCCTCGGAAAAATAGGTCTTGTTGAGATTGGTGATGTGGATATCCATGGCATACCCCTCAGGGGTCCCGAGGCGTCTTCTGTCGCGCCCCGGGACCCGAACATGGTCGGAGTGGTAATCCGGAGAGACCTCTTTACTTCACATCAAAGATGGTCTTGAATTCTTTGGCCCATTCCCGAATCTCCCTATCCGAGAGCGTTCGGATCGGCAGCACTTTCGCCTCTTCAATCCCGGCAATGGGGGGGTAAACGCCCGGATAGAGAACGTACTCGCCCACCTTGTCGGCCAGCATCTGCATGGCCGTTTTCGACAGCCAGAAATCAATAAACATCTTGCCCGCGTTGGGATGAGGGGCGGAGGTGGCGAGGGCGATGCCGCGGGGCGTGCCGAGAAGCGGCTGACTTACCCGTGCCCAGTCCAGGGGTGCCGGGGCTTTTGTGATGATGTACTTGGGCATGGAGATGGCGATATGCTTTTCTCCACTCTCCACCGGTGCCGGCGTGGGGCCGAAGGAACGTACGAACATCGGTCTGTTGGCGGCAAGGCCTTTCAAGAACGTTCGCCATTCTGCCTCCGAGGCGAAGACCTGCTCCTTCAGACCGACGAGCCAGGAAATGGTGGTGGCATGGGCCGAGGGATTGGCCATGACAATCTTGTCACGCCACTTCGGATCGGTAAGATCCTCATAGCGCTTCGGCACGTCGGCCGGCTTGACCAGTTCCTTGTTGTAAATGAGGGCGACGTATTCAATCCCGAAGACCTGGATCTGGTCGTCCTTTCTTGTCCAGTCGGGATAGTTTTCCGCCACGGGCGACTTGTAGGTCGTCAGGACGCCTTTTTCCTTCAGCATCTCCATGATCGGCATGGGTGACTGAAGAACGTCGGCCATCAACTTGCCGGCCCCGAACTCCGTAAAGACTGTGGCGAAAAACTTGGATGTGGAGATCCTGGTGTACTCTCCCGTGACGCCCCGATCACTGGTGAAGGCATTCACGATGGGCTCGATGGCCGTGATATTGGCGTAAAAGGTTGCCTTTCCCTCTTCTTTGGCCTTTGCAACCACTTCCTTGTCCATATGGCCCGTCGCATAGGCGCCGGAGGCCACAAGCAGAGTCAGCAATAGTACAATCAGTTTTTTCATGAGATTCCCTCCTTTCAGTAAATGGTTGGCTGCATCCTGAAAAGGTTGATCGGATTGAGCCGCCTTCCATGTGGAACAGGTTTCTCAGAACGTATTTCCCGGTAGTCGTGTTTTGCCGTCAGATTGTTAAGCCTTTCCCGACGCAGCGTATATGATGCCTTTTTACCTCCCATGGTATTTTTCACGCGGTGAACGGATAAACGGACAGGAATAGAAAAAGGATTGAACGCGTCACGATTCGTTCCCGCTATTTTTCCTTCGGACCCTGTGAGATGATAAGCATGACGTAAACGAGAAAGGCGGCAACCGGAGATAACTTCAAGGGAAAGGTCTCATGCGTCGTGTAAGATTGCTTCCGCAAATGAGGGATGAAACTGTATTGTTAACTATTCCAATGAGTAAAGAAATGATTCTGCCGTCGAACCGTAGATCGCATTCCGTGGGAGTGTACGTGGTCGTTCCTGAGATGAACGAGTTCTGATGTACGTGATATATATCCAATTATATATGGTATTCGATGACAAGAGTCAAGGGCGTACTTGTCCCCGACGCAGATGCGTCCTGTCTGCTCGGGGTACCGGGAGAGCTTGCGGGATCCTGCGAGCATGGGAATATCCGGGGTCAGCAGACTCACGAATGTCTCGGCATCAAAGGGGGCCCCCGGAAAATCGCATGAATGTTTATTGATGTAAAACCTGCCCCCGGGGTTACAGAAAACCGGAGGCCATGTTCCTGCCTTCACTCAATCCATCAGGATCGATCGAATTGAGTGCCGTGAAGACTGCAGTCGGCACAAATGAGCTGCGGACCACTGCGTTACCGTCTCGGTGCTGAAACAGTCGGGCCTGATCTATTGCGCGCTCAACGCTCTTATTATATACAGTGCCTCTGCGAGGTCTATCATGTCATTCCCATTGACGTCGGCATTTGTTTCTATTTCCGGGGACGGTTGCATACCTGCCACTATTTGCAGGACCAGAATCAAATCGGAAAAATTTACAAAACCGTCAGCGTCGATATCCCCCGCCAGGCAATAACAATTGCCGTTGGTATCGACAATGCCCTGATATCCCGTCCACGTCTTTGCATCTAAAAAATCCCTTAGAAAGGTATTGTCTGTGAATAGATCACAGTTGTTGTCCAGCGATAAGTCTCCTGTATTATAAATACCCTGCAACATCAGAAAGCTGGAAGGGATCTCCCCGGACAAATAGTTGCTGCTTAAAAACAGTTGCCGTAAGGAATTAATATTGTTGCCAAGTTCTGAAGGAATCGTCCCTGTCAGTTGATTGTCCGAGAGATCGATCAGATTCGGATAAATGGTGCCGAGACTGGTGGGAATAGAACCCGTGAGTTGATTGTGCCCAAGATCCAGCCACGTTAAATTCTCCAGGTCCCCTATTGCCGAAGGAATGGAACCGGTAAGTTTATTATTGGACAGATTAAGCGAATAGAGCGCCGTATTGGTAATACCGGGAGGTATTGGCCCCGTTAAATTGTTATTTTCAAGTTCAAGATATGTTAACCCGGCTAACGTGCCTGTTTGTGCCGGAATACCTCCGGACAGGTTATTGTCGGCAAGGTAAAGTGCATATAAGTTTGTCCAATTACCGACATCTGTGGGAATGGGGCCTGTCAGATCATTCCCGTAAAGTTTTAGAGTACTCATAAATGGCAAATTGACAATCCATGAGGGAATGGACCCGCTTAAGTGATTGTTGGAGAGATCGAGATGATTCAGATTAGCCATATCGGCAAGCCACGAAGGAATGGGGCCCGACAGATTATTGTCGGCCAGAATAATTGTCCCCAACTGGGTCAGACTGCTCATGGGAGCGATGCTTTCCATAGTCAGGAGATTGTTCTTGAGTGATATAGCCATGATATACTTCAGATCCCCTATCGGCGAGATATCGCTGATATTCCTGCCCTCACAAAAAATCATGCGGCTGCTATCCAACGATTCAAGCTGATTTCGTGTCGGTATCGCTGAAGGACTGTTACCTATCCAACCGTTGATACATTCTCTGAAGGGGCCTGCATTCCAGACATGTGTCGTCGCCGACTCGGTGACGGCGGAATGCGCGCTCTCGATACCTCCAATGATGGCGGTAATCGTAAAGTAATAGGTAGTGGTCGGATTCAGGTTAGTGACCACATAAGAGGTCGTATTCTGCGGAAGCGTAGCCAGGGGCACCGGATTACCTATCTCGTAGATGTTGTAAGCGGTCTCATCATCACTGTCATTCCAACCTAAAGAAATACTATTGTGCGTGGCATCGCTCCACATACAAACCGGTGCCGCAGCATAAAGAGGGGGTGATCCTAAGAAAAAAGCGCAGATCAGTATCAAAGTTCTATAAAACAAATTCATCTTTAATCCTTTCAGATATTAAGTTGTGAGGTGGGTATTCTGTTTGTGAAATCAGGTAGCAATGTTGAGGTTTTTCGTATGTCTGGTGTCTGGTCGGGAACTTTTTCAAAGATCTCTCATTTTCCAAGCGCACCTCTATAGCAGATGACAGGCAAAAAAGGAATATAAAGTAGGCAGGGACGGCTGTCCCTCTTTACCCCTGTTTTTCAATTAACGAAGCAGACCGTACTTTCTGCGGAAACTTCTTGACAAAATCGTCCCATGGTGTATTTCTCTTAAACAGTTCAATTGAATAAAGGGATTCTTTCAAAACGTATGACGTTTCATCCACAGGCCATGAAGGAGGGAGCCGTGGAGTGATTGGAGACAAAACCCCGCTGCTTGAGCAAAGAGAGCGGGGTTTTTTATTCCGAGGCAGAGAGTAACAGTGATGGAGGGCGGTCAGTCCTATTGGGTGAAACACGTTAAGCTCCCCGCCCGCAGGGCGGGTCTTCCCGGGAAGGAATTGTTTAATTATATCGAGCCCCTTGAGCCCGCCTATAAGGCGAAGCTTGCGGGAGCACTCCCGGTCAAATATGGACGTGAATGGGTCTCTTCTTTCCTTCGAACTTTGGATAACAGCCCGTAATGGGTATGGTAAAAGTCAGCAGCAAGAGTTCACAGGACCATTATAAATGTGGCAAGAGGGAGGCCAGTTCCCGGTTCTCTTCCATTGACATATATGCCTGATTCCAGCATAGAGGAAGTTATAGGGAAAAAGCCCTGGAGAAATCATGAAACTGTCGGTCGATAGAATCAGCGGTCCCTTCGATGCCCTGTCACAAAAGGTATGTTTCACCTTCGCGGTTTCCTGTTATTCCGTCCTCGGGGCCGCGGCAGCGATACCCGCAGCGGTTTTGATATGGGTGACCATTCCTTATGAATCGGCCTTCAGATTTTACACGGACGTTATCCTCTGCACCACACTGATCATTATCGCCGCCATTGTCCATTTCTTTCTCTACGGTCTCGGCCGGCTTTGGGGAAAGAAATGGGAATTAAAAGACTTGTGCCTCCTGAACGACTGTGTGAAAGGATCCGAGGTTTCCTCGGACGTCCCCACCCCAACCCTCATAGTGATCTCCTCGCTGCTGGAAAGACTCCCTCGAAAAAACTTCACGACGGCGATGGTCTTGTCCATGCCTGTGGTTCTAATCGGCACCGGGCTGAATTACTTTCTGTCGGGGAATTCGCTCAATGCGCTCTATTTTCTCCGGGGTGGAGTCGTCGCCTGGATCACCTACATAATTTTTACGTACATCATTACCGATCTGACAACCTCCTTTGCCCGCCGCAACACGAGACTCATTCTCGCTGACCGTGATGCCTGGGGAGGTATACAGCATTCCTCAACCATTGTGATCAAGTTCGCATTCATTATAATTATCCTGGTGGCCAGCATGATAATCACTCATGGTATCTCCACCAGCACGGTCATTCAATCCACAGCAAAGGCGGTTATCTTTTTCTCAGCCCTTAATCTTGTCGTGGGTGTGTCCATGTGCATCCTCGTCTTCGTGTCCATTCTGATCACCTTGAAGGAAATCGAGGCAACGGCCAATCAACTGGGCAACGAGCAGCGCGCCAGCTTTATCTCGGGCAGCATTGACCGGGAGTTCGTCAACACGGCAACCGGTCTGTATTGTGCCACCCGAAAAATCATCAAATACCGGGATGAACTTCAGAGCCTCAACGTGAACCTGGAGCAAAAGGTCAAGGAAAGGACGGAGCAGATCGAACTCCTGTTGCGGACAGACCCGCTGACAGGGTGTTACAACCGGAGGTATCTCATCGAAAACCTTCCCAAGGAGATCAAGAAAGCATCACGTTACGATAGAGCCTTTTCCCTCATCATCTGCGATCTGGATCACTTCAAAAAGGTCAATGACACCTATGGCCACCAGGGGGGCGACGAGGTGCTGAAAGCCTTTGTCCGGTGTATCGAAGGGGAATTCAGAAATGATGTCGACTGGGTTGCCCGCTATGGTGGAGAGGAATTTATCATCGCCCTGCCCGAAACGGATGTGCCCGGTGCGCAATCCCTGGCCGAGAGGATTCGGGAGTCCATTGCCGGAAGGAGTATCACCTCGGGCGTACAGGAGATTCACATCACGGTCAGCTTCGGCGTGGCAGGGTTCGATAAGGGAACCCCCGAAGGAATGATCTCCACGGAAAACCTGATCCGCGAAGCGGACAAGTGCCTCTACCGGGCCAAGGAAGAGGGACGCAACCGCGTTGTTGCCTGCCGGATGCACAAGACCACGGGGTCGGACCTCCATTCTTCACACATGTAATGGCTTCGTAAAAGTGAAGCTACCCGCCCACAGGGCGGGGCTTCCCGGTAAGGAATTGTTTAATTATATTGTGCCCCTTGACCCCACCGACAAGGCGGGGCTCGCGGGAGCACTCCCGGTCCAACTGTTGCGTACCGTAAGTACTCCTCATTTCTCAGGATTTACGCGTCCTTCATTTGGATCTTTTTACCTTGCCGTCAAATATATACTTTTTGGAATGCATTATCTATGCTATAGGAAAGCCGATTTTACATGATAAGGAAACACAATGGAACAACTCAAAGGATCACAGCGAAAATACCTGCGTGCGCAGGCACATCATTTAAAACCACTCGTGATCATCGGTGTGAAGGGCGTCACCGAGTCACTACTCGACTCGATTAATGTTGCGTTGGAAGATCATGAGCTTATCAAAGTTAAATTTGCCGAATTCAAAGAATCCAAAAAAGAAATTTCGGAAGAAATCGCCAGGACCACCGGAAGCGAACGAGTCGGACTCATTGGCAACATCGCCATTTTCTACCGTCAACAACCCGATCCGGAAAAAAGGAAATTTGATACATAGGGAGCGCTGTACCCCTCACACCCATTCGTAATCAAGACCAAATCCATACACCCGGCCGGACACAAAAAATGATGTTGTAAGATCAGGAAATCCATATTAGAAGAACCGGAATAACCTGTAGAGAGTCATGCCGGCGTCATCGGGCAGAACGATGCGGCAGAGCGGCAGCGGTGAGCGGTATGAAAAGGATTTTTCCATGAGTTCCGACAACAATGAACCGGGGACGCCCGTCTATCCCGATTATCATTACCTGTTGAAGCTGACCCGGACAAAAATGCCCTACGGAAAATATGCCGGCCGGTATCTCGTGGAGCTGCCCGAATCATATGTCGTCTGGTTTTCACGGAAAGGCTTTCCCCGAAACGAACTGGGTGATATGCTTCGGACGGTATACGAGATCAAGAGAAACGGGCTCGAATATCTTTTTGAAGCACTGAAAGGGTCGTAAAAGAAACCGCATGGAGACGTTCGAAATCTCGGGTGACTATATTGAGCTGAACAAACTGTTGAAGGCGTCGGGGCTGTGCGCCACGGGCGGTATGGCAAAGATTGAGATCGAAAAGGGACTGGTCAGCGTGGGGGGAACCGTTGAATATAGAAAACGATGCAAGATCAGAAACGGCCAGACCGTTGAATATGGGGGCCATTCGATCAAGGTGGTGACCATCGAACCCGAGGGCTTGGAATCCTGAAAGGTTTTAATATGGATGGCTTCGTAAAAAGTGAAGCTCCCCGCCCACAGGGCGGGGCTTCCCGGTAAGGAATTGTTTAATTATATTGTGCCCCTTGGCCCCGCCTACAAGGCGGGGCTTGCGGGAGCACTCCCGGTCCAACTGCTGCGTTGCGCTGCATCCCTCGTCACTGCGGCGTACCGTACGTACGCCTCATTCCTCAGGATTTGCGCGCCTTGCATTTGAAGCTTTTTACTTTGCCATCGACTACTCTTTGTGAGTGTGTAAATATTTTTTCTTTAAGGTTTGTTGCGCATATTCAGTTTTGCCCGTACCATCGGCGGAAGAACGGGTGTCTCATATGACTTCATGCAGGCACACCACCCTTGTTCTGTTGCCGGAGAAGAAGAATCTGCTGCGGTGCCGGCACTGCCATCTGACTATCGACCCGGACGAACTGCATGGAAATGGAGGGTATTGCCCCGAGTGTTTTGAGGTCCACGGCAAAAGGCGCTATGATTTTGATGAGATTGAGGCGGCAGACAAGGGGAAAATCCGTTACCGGTGCGAGCAGTGCGGTATCATCATAGAAACCGAATGAGGGAACCGGGTCATGGTGACACCGGCACAATAACAGTCAGTGAAGACCTTCGCCGGGTTCGTCTGACATCTTTATGCCGGATCGTCCACGGCGCAGGCTGATAGAGAGACGATCCGCAGGGTGTCTTCCCGGCATCCCTTATAACCCAGGAGGGGTATTCCATGAGTAATGAGGCGGAAAAAATTATTTACAGCATGATGAGGGTCGGTAAATTCTACCGGAATAAGCCGGTACTGAAAGATATATCCCTCTCCTATTTCTACGGTGCCAAAATCGGTGTCCTGGGGTTGAACGGCTCCGGGAAAAGTTCACTCCTGCGCATTATGGCCGGGGTCGATCAGGAGTACAACGGAAAGGCCGTTCTTTCGGCGGGATATACGCTGGGGTTTCTCGAACAGGAACCGGTGCTCGATTCCGGTAAGACAGTACAGGCCGTCGTCGAAGAAGGCATGCAGGAATCGGTGGGGCTCGTGAGGGAATACAATGACATCAGCGAAAAGTTTGCCGAGCCCCTGTCCGATGACGAGATGAACCGCCTGATAGAGCGGCAGGGTGAACTGCAGGAGCAGATCGATAATCGTGAGCTCTGGGATATCGATGCCCGTCTGGAGATGGCCATGGATGCCCTGCGCTGCCCTCCGGGCGATACTCCCGTCAGGATTCTTTCCGGCGGTGAGAAGCGGCGGGTGGCGCTCTGCAGGCTGCTGCTGCAGAAACCGGACATCCTGCTCCTCGATGAACCGACGAATCATCTGGACGCCGAAACGGTGGCCTGGCTCGAACGGCATCTCCAGCAGTATGAAGGGACGGTGATTGCCGTCACGCATGACCGGTATTTCCTGGATAAGGTTGCCGGGTGGATCCTGGAACTCGACCGGGGAGAGGGCATCCCCTGGAAGGGGAACTATTCTTCCTGGCTTGAACAGAAACACCGGCGGCTGCAGCAGGAAGAAAAACGGGAAACGGAACGGCAAAAGACCCTGCAGCGGGAACTGGAATGGATCAGCATGTCGCCGAAGGGACGCCAGACAAAGGCAAAGGCCCGTATCAACGCCTATGAATCACTCATGAGCCAGAGCTATGAAAAGCAGGAAAAGGACCTGGAAATCTATATTCCCCCGGGACCCCGTCTGGGAAAGGTCGTGATCGAGGCGGATCATGTGAGCAAGGCATTCGGTGACCGGCTTTTATTCGAAGCAATGACCTTTGCGCTGCCCGCGGGCGGCATCGTCGGTGTGATCGGTCCGAACGGTGCGGGCAAGACAACGCTCTTCAACATGATAACCGGGAGAGACACACCCGACTCAGGTACGATACACATCGGCGACACGGTCTCACTTGCATACGTCGATCAGGAACGGGATACGCTCGATCCGGACAAGACAATATGGGAAGTGATTTCCGGGGGCAGCGATATGGTTCAGCTGGGAAAACAGGAAGTGAAATCAAGGGCCTACGTTGGACGGTTCAATTTCTCGGGGACGGACCAGCAGAAGACGGTCAACATGATTTCCGGCGGCGAGCGCAATCGCGTGCACCTTGCCTGCATCCTCAAGGAAGGTGCCAACGTGCTGCTCCTTGACGAACCGACAAACGATCTGGATGTCAACACCATGCGGGCCCTTGAAGAAGCATTGGAACATTTCGGGGGATGTGCCGTCATCATCAGTCATGATCGCTGGTTCCTCGATCGCATCGCCACGCATATCCTCGCCTTTGAGGGAGACAGTTCCGTGGTCTGGTTTGAAGGCAATTATTCCGATTACGAAGCTGACCGGAAAAAGAGGCTCGGCAAGGCCGCCGAACAGCCGCACCGGATTAAATACAGGTATCTGACACGATAACAAAGATGGCTTCGTAAAAAGTGAAGCTACCCGCCCACAGGGCGGGGCTTCCCGGTAAGGAATTGTTTAATTATATTGTGCCCCTTGGCCCCACCTGCAAGGCGGGGCTTGCGGGAGCACTCCCGGTCCAACTGCTGCGTTGCGCTGCATCCTTCGTTGAATCCTCCTCCCCCTTGATGGGGGAGGTCGGGTGGGGGTGAGGGTAGATTACGCAAACAACGTTTCAGCCCCGTTTACAAAAGGCGTAGTTACAATTTTAATTTTACACAAGGGCGGGTGTTTTTCCCTTTCGTGGGAAAGGCGACCGACAGGAGAGCATTCTATGGGAAAACCGAAAAAATACTATGCCGTGGCCAGGGGTCGCGTGCCCGGCATCTATACCGCCTGGTTCGGTCCCGACGGCGCCGAGGTGCAGATCCGCGGCCATGCCGGAGCCCGTTACAAAGGCTTCCCCACGCGGGCCGAGGCGGAACAATGGCTGGAAGATCCGACCTCTCCGAAAAAACCGGCC
>Ga0272441_10005914_pt1 | contig 20929 bp, 19 predicted proteins | sample SSMProp6N_FD_193582 | JGI IMG/M metagenome (GOLD analysis project Ga0272441, IMG submission 193582) | Marine sediment archaeal communities from Little Sippewissett salt marsh, Falmouth, MA, United States - SSM-Prop-6N | ecosystem: Environmental > Aquatic > Marine > Wetlands > Sediment ...
GGAAGGTAGTGTGACAACCGTCCTCCATCCACGACGAGCAACTCGTCATTGGAGAGATCTTGGTCGCCCACAGGGAAGCGTAGAGACAACGCGGGCTGGCCGTCGTTGAGGTAGCGCAGGAGGACCTGGAGCGGCGAAGGAAGCGCTTGAGACGCGGCGCCGAGCGCCCGGGAAGCGACCCCGTCATCGTAGGAATCCGCGGGCATCTCGATGTCGAACACGATCTCCAGATCGCGGACGCGGTCGAACGCGGCGTTCACTTGCCAGATGAGCCCTTCAGGCTCCGACGGACTGTGCTCGCGCTGTTGAAATTCGTCGTAGGCGAGGGTGGCGACGATGACCGATACGAACAGAGCGCTGGCCACCAGAATCAGGCTTTGACTGTTCATGGAAGGCCATTATAATGCCGTTGAGATGGGCACTCAAGGGCGCTGAATCGGCGAAGGAGGTCGGGCATGAGTGAGGGATCCGCAGGGCTGCGCAAGGTGCAGGACGTGGAGGTTGATGGGCGGGTCGCGCTGGTGCGTGTCGACTACAACGTGCCCTTGGTGGGCGGTCGCATCGGTGATGACACGCGCATCCGCGCCTCTCTACCGACCCTCCGCCTTCTCCTGGATCGCGGGGCAAAGCTGGTGCTCGTCACCCACCTCGGCCGACCCGAGGGCAAGGTGGCCCCTGAACTCTCGCTGCAGCCGATCGCAGAGCATTTGTGTGAGCTGATGGGGATGCCGGTGAAGCTCTTGATGGCCGACGGCGACGACGCCCGCGCGGCGATCGATGCCGCGGACAGCGATCAGCTTCTCCTGCTGGAGAACGTACGGTTCCATCACGAGGAGATGGCCAACGAGAGCCCGTTCGCGCGCTGGTTGGCCGGGCTCGGCGACGTGTTCGTCAACGATGCGTTCGCGACACTGCACCGGTCGCACGCGTCCACCGTGGGCGTTGCCGACCGCCTGCCTGCGTACGCTGGACTGTTGGTGCAGGAGGAACTGAGGGCACTAGCGCCTCTGATTGACGAGCCTCAGCGCCCCTACATCGCGGTGATTGGCGGCAAGAAGGCGAAGAGCAAGCTGGGCCCGCTACGGGATCTGTTGCACTCCGTGGATGAAGCGCTCATCGGAGGAGGCGTGGCGTTCACCCTGCTTGCCGCCAAGGGCGTTCCCGTGGGAGGCGCGGTCGTCGAGCGCGCGCTGGTTGAAGAGGTGCACGAGATCCTCGCGGAAGCGACGGAGCATGGCACGACGATTCATCTGCCGGTGGACTTCGTGACGGCGACCGACGCCGCGTCAGAGGGAAGCGTCGAGGTTCATCCCGTGGACGCGATTCCCGAGGATCACACGGGCTTCGACATCGGGCCGGAGACGCTCGCCCAGTTCGCGGCGCGCGTCGCTGATGCGAAGGCTGTGATTTGGACAGGGCCGATGGGCATGTACGAGGTGCCAGCGTTCGCCGAGGGGACACGAGGCCTTGCCGAGGCGCTGGCGGCGTCCGATGCGTACACGGTGGTCGGGGGAGGCGAGACGGGCGAGGCCGTATCTCGCATGGGTCTCGCCGATCGCATGTCGCATGTCTCCACGGGGGGCGGTGCCTGCCTGGCCCTGCTGCGCAAGCGCCGGCTTCCCGCGCTGGATGCGCTTCGAAGCTGAGTTGCTGCTCTCTCGGCGGGGGGCTACAATGCCGAACGGCTGCGGGCATAGCTCAGTTGGTAGAGCATCAGCTTCCCAAGCTGAGGGTCGCGGGTTCGAGTCCCGTTGCCCGCTCTTGTGGCGTTGCGCTCCGCTCCTGGTTCTCCTCGCGATTCCTGCTGCCAAGTCGGGTGAGATCGGCTGATGGATTTGACGCTTGACGGATTGCGGCAGAGGGTTGCGCAGTGCACGCTGTGTCCGCTGGGTTCAACGCGGAACCATGCGGTGTTCGGTGAGGGTGATCCGGCAGCGAAGGTACTCTTCGTGGGGGAGGGGCCCGGCGAGGTGGAGGACGACACGGGACGCCCGTTCGTCGGGCCTGCGGGAAAGAAGCTGGATGAGGTGTTCGCTGCGGTCGGGCTGACACGGGACGAGTTGTACATTACGAATGTCGTGAAGTGCCGGCCTCCGGGCAACCGTGTTCCCTCAAAGGACGAGATGGCCGCCTGCTACCCGTATCTCGAGGCGCAGATTGCCCTCATCAAGCCGGGGCTGATCGTCACTCTGGGGAACATACCGACGCAATGGTTGATCCCGGATGCCGAAGGAATCACCCGGATCCGCGGTTCGTTCCTTCCTTGGATCGGAGGGGTTCGCGTCTTCCCCATGTTTCACCCCAGCTATCTGCTGCGGAACCCGTCACGGGCCAAGGGTAGCCCTAAGTACTTGGCGTGGCAGGACATCCAGAAGGTGAGGGAGTGGATGGATGCGAACCCAACCGCCTGAGACGGTCGCGGAGCAGGAAGCGTTCGTACGAGACGCAATCATCGCAGCAGACCAACACCGGAAGAAGAAGCAGTACAAGGAAGGCATCGCGATGCTCGTGGATGCGCTGCGCTACGGCATTGACCGGGCGACCGTGTACTACCGGCTGGGCAACATCTACATCGATGCCGGGGATCTCAGCCGTGCCGAATATGCGTACAAGCGAGCTCTCGACGTTGACCCACGGTTAGCCAATGCGATGCACAATCTGGCGATCGTGTACAAGCGACAGCGGAAGATCGATCTCTACGTGCGAACGTACAAGAAAGCCCAGCGCCTGGCCATCCGCTTCCCCAAGAAGGCTGAGCTCAACCCCGAGGTAAAGTCGACTCTGCGTCGCGATGCGTGGAAGCTGTTGGGGATCATCCTCGTGGTTGTGGTTGCTGCGATCGCCGCTGTCGTCGCCCTTCGTAGGTGAGGCGTAGTGCCGTAGCCATCGGGATTACCGTTTGACCGTCTCGTCCCATTGGGGTATAGTCGTCGCCAGGTTCGGCAACGAGAGAGAGGTAGCAGGGTTGACAAGACGACGCGTCTATGAGATAGCACGGGAATTGGACGTCACCAGCAAGGAGTTGATCTCCCGCCTCGGTGACCTCGGCATGCCTGGGCTCAAGGCGTCCAACTCGGTGGATGACGACGAGTATCAGCTGATCGTGAACCTCTACCGTGAGGACAAGCCGGAGGAGACGGGCGAGGCGCCCGATGCTCCGGAGGCGCACGTCAAAGCGCCCGCGAAGCCAAAGGCGGACACGAAGCCGAAGACCGGGAACCCACGGCCGCCTATCATCTCCGTTCTCGGGCACATCGACCACGGGAAGACGACACTGCTCGATGCGCTCCGGCGATCGCAGCTGGTGGAGAAGGAGGCGGGCGGGATCACGCAAGGCGTGGCCGCCTATCAGGTAGACTTCAAAGGGCGCAAGATCACCGTGATTGACACCCCCGGCCACAAGGCGTTCACCGGAATGCGCGCCCGGGGCGCGGGGGCAACGGACATCGCCGTACTCGTGATCGCCGCCGACGACGGCATCATGGCGCAGACGGTGGAGGCGATCGATCACATCCGCGCCGCGGGAATCCCGATGATCGTGGCCATCAACAAGATCGACAAGGCGAACGCGGATGTCGACAGGGTTCTCGCAGATCTGGCGAAGCACGGACTGACGCCCGAGGCGTGGGGGGGAGACACGATCACCGTCTCGATTTCGGCGCTCAACGGCGACAACCTCGACGAGCTCAAGGAGATGATCCTTCTCCTCGCGGAGATGGAGGATCTACGTGCAGAGCCGGGGGGAGCGCTGGACGCCGTGATCATCGAGAGCCACATGTCTGCCGGGCGGGGACCGGTGGCCTCTGTCGTCATCAAGAACGGGACACTGCGTGAGAAGGACGTCCTCATCGCTGGACCGACCTATGGGCGCGTGAAGGCGATGATCGACGAGAACGGTGAGCGCACCGCGGAGGCGAGCCCCGGGATGGCTGTCGAGGTTCTCGGGCTGGACGATGTGCCTCCTGTTGGCGCGGTGCTCGAGGTCGTCTCGAAAATCAATGAGGCAAGACGGATTGCCGATCAGCGGCGGACACAGGGCGAGACGCTTCGACCCTCCCGCGCGCATCTCACCGTCGAGGAGCTGTTCCAGGAGGCGGAGGAAGCGGAGAAGCTTCTTCTCATACTCAAGGCGGGATCCACCGGAGCTCTGGAGGCAGCGCGCCGCGAGATCGATGCGCTCGAGGTCGGCGGCATCGAAACGGAGTACCTCCACAGCGGCGTCGGCGCGGTGTCGGAAAGCGACGTGCTGCTCGCATCCACGGTGTCGGGGCCGTGCCTCGTCGTGGGCTTCGGCGTGCGGACGGATCCGAAGGGGCAGCGGCTTGCCGATCACGAAGGCATCCTGGTCATGACCTACGACATCATCTACGAGCTCGTGGAGCAGATCGAAGGGTCGCTGAAGCGCATGCTCGGTCCCGAGTTCCGCGAGGTCGCGGCGGGTTCCGCCGAGGTGCGCGAGGTGTTCCGCTTGCCCGTAGGCGTGGTCGCGGGGTGCTATGTGCACGAGGGACGTGCACAGCGCAGTGCGAAGGTGCGCGTGGTTCGCGGCGACGACGAAGTCGTCGTGGCGGATATCGCGTCGCTTCGCCGGTTCGAGGACGATGCCCGGGAGGTGCAAGCCGGCCGGGAGTGTGGCGTGCGACTTGCGGGATTCGATGACGTCCAAGTCGGAGATCGCCTGGAGTTCTTCGTCCTTGAAGAGGTGCGGGCGTAGCCGGGTATGAGAGCGGGATTGCTCACCGTGACGCTGTATCTTCCCGGTGTCCACTCGCTGAAGGAGAAGCGCAGCATCCTCAAGCCTCTCATCAACCACGTTGCACGTCTGGGGCCGGCGATCGGCATCGCCGAAGTGGGGCTTCACGATGATCTTACGCGGGCGATGGTGCGGATCGTTCATCTGTCCACCGACCCACGAAGGACGGAGTCGGTGCTTGAGAAGGTCCGAGCGAATCTTGGCGAGGGGCGTCGGTTCGTGATTGAGGACAGCGACCTGGAGCTACTGTGAGCGAGAGCCGATTCCTCGAAAGAGTCCAAGAGGAGATCCTGCGCCATCTGTCGGAGATCGTGGAGTTTGAGGCACGGGATCCCACCTTGCGAAACGCGTTTCCCACGGTCATGGATGTGCGCGTGTCCCCCGACGCACGCAACGCCAAGGTGTACGTCGCGCTTGGCGAGCAGGTGGAGAACCGGGAGAAGATCATCCTCCTGTTCGAGAAGGATCGCGGCTTCTTCCGCAGTCGGCTGGCGCAGAGACTAGTATTGCGTCACACGCCCGAACTGCACTTCGTGCTCGACGAAACGGTCGAGCGGGCCATGCATCTCGAGCATCTGCTCGATGAGGATCGTCCCGGGGCGTGAAGCGCTGATCGACGCTCGTGTCGGCGAGACCCTGAGGGATCCTCTCGTGCTGCGTGTCGCCCCGCTGCAGTGTGGGAAGACATCCCCAGTTGTGTCTGAGGCGACCGCTAGGGTTCCCCACGATGGCGGTGGCACGGACCGCTTCGCCGCCGATCCCCATGCCGCCCGCTTCGCTCTCGATACGGTAGCGCTAGCGCCCTACGGAAGTGCTCTCTGCTTGCCGGCTCCAGGCCTGGTTCGTATAGTCGTTCGCGATGAACGAGCCGTTGCGCATCGACATGGAGAGCATCTACGCCCGCCACCCGTTCGTACGAACGGTCCTGTCCGTCCTTGAGGAGGCCGGTCACGACGCGGTGCTTGTCGGTGGCGTCGTACGGGATGCCCTGCTGGCACGCTTCGAGGGTCGTCCGTTCGCCCCTCGTGAGGTGGACATCGCGACCTCCGCCCTGCCTGAGGATGTGCTTCGGTTGTTTTCGACGTGCCCGGTTGTCCGTGTCGGGGAGCGCTTCGGGGTGCTGTGCATCGTCCCCCCGGAAGGGGCCCAGATTGAGGTGGCAACATTTCGTACGGAGGGCGACTACGACGGACGCCGTCCAAGGGATGTGAAGCTTGCAGCGGATCTCGAGAGCGATGTGCGGCGACGGGATCTCACCGTCAACGCGTTGGTCGCGGGCAGGGACGGAGTGGTGCGCGACTTCGTGGGCGGAGTCGAGGACCTGAAGGCACGACGGCTCCGCGCGATCGGAGACGCGGGAGCTCGTTTCGCCGAGGACTACCTACGGATGCTGCGCGTCGTGCGGTTCGCGTGTCAGCTTGATGCGGACGTCGAGGACGGCACACAGGAGGCCATTCGCCGATGCGCCCGACACATCACACGGATCTCCAACGAGCGAATTCGGGACGAGATCCTCCGGCTTCTGGCGACGCCGCGTTCGGCGCGGGGCATCGAACTGATGCGTGACCTCGGGCTGTTGGCGCTTGTCCTTCCTGATGTGGATGCGTTGCAGGGCGTTGAACAGCCGGAGGACTACCATCCAGAGGGTGACGTCTTCGTGCACACGGTCGCGGCACTACGCGTCGCGGATCGCTTCGTTGGGGATCCGATCGTGAAGCTCGCCATTCTGCTGCACGATATCGGAAAACCACGGGCATTGGATCGAAACGACGGGCTGAATATGGGGGGGCACTGTGCGATAGGCGCTCGCCAGGCGACGTCCATCGCTCGCGCGCTGAGGCTAAGCCGCGAGCAGAGCAATCAGCTAACGTTCCTCGTTCGCAACCACATGCGGATCGCGGATTTCCCACGCATGGGGAGGGGCAAGCAAGTCCGCTTCTTGACGGAAGGCGAGATGCCCGAGGAGATATCGCTGGCGCGCCGCTTCCCGAGGTTCTTCGAACTGCTCCAGCTGCTGGTGGCCGACTGCGAAGCGAGCGCGCACAAGGCGTCTGGATGGGCTCCGATCCTCGCAGAGACCTTGCGCGTTGCCGAGCACATTGACGACATAGGCAGCCTTGCGCGAGCGCGTCAGCTGATCGACGGCCACGTGATGATCGAACTCGGGGCGTCTCCCGGGCCACGCCTCGGGGAGATGCTCGCCGCCGTGCACGATCGCATCCTTGCTGGAGAGATCACCGACGAGCAGGAAGCCCGTGCCGCTGCCTTGCGACTGCTTACAGATGCGGCGAACGGGACCTAGGCGCTGTCCGTACGGGACAAGCGACCTGGCGTGCTGAGACACCTTCCATGTAGGGTTTCACGACTCCGTAGGGCTATCGCCGACGCAGCTGTCGGGACACGAACGCACCGGGCCGCGGGCGTGCCTGCAGGGGGCGGGGGGGTGAACGACATGGCAACGACGCCGCTTTTGGTGAGCCCCGATCTGCAGCTTGATCTGGAAGACATCATCGGGCAGTGCGTCGCCATCCTCGGGATCCGCGGCTCGGGGAAGTCGAACACTGCTGGCGTGCTGTTCGAGGAGCTGCTGAAGCACAACTACCCGCTATCGATCGTCGACATTGACGGCGAGTACTTCGGCCTCAAGGAGCGTTTCGAGGTCCTCGTGGTGGGGACGGGAGAGGGCGTCGAGATCGAGATCGACGCTGACTGCGCCGAGGAAGTGGCGCGCATCAGCATGGAACGCAATGTCCCCGTGGTGCTTGATCTCAGCGGGCACCTCGCGGAGGAGAGGACCGAACTGCTCAGGGAGTACCTGGGTGCGCTGTGGAACCTCGCCGGCTCCCTGCGTCGCCCCTACATCATCGGTATCGAAGAAGCTCACGAGTTCATCCCTCAGGGCGTCCGGTCGGAGGTCAAGGAACTGATCTCGCGCATTGCGCTTCGCGGTCGCAAGCGTGGGTTGGGGGCGATCATCGTCTCCCAACGCAGCGCGAAGGTCGATAAGGATGTACTCAGCCAGGCTGGTTTGCTGTTCCTCCATCGCGTTGTCCACGAGGCGGACATGCGTGTCTACGGCGAACTCCTTCCATGGAAGAAGGCGGAGGTTAAGGAGATTGTATCAGCGCTCGAGACCGGCGACTCCATCTTCGTCGATCGCGAGACCATCCTTCCCGTACACGTGAGGGAGCGGGAGACGTTCCACGCCGGATTCACCCCGTCGCTGGAGACGGTGATCACGCCTGCGCTTCGGCAGGTCAGCCAGTCGATCGTCGAGGCGATCGAGCGATCGAAGGGGAAGCGGAACCGCCGCTCGGAGACCGAACGGCTTCAGGGGCAGATCGCGCAGCTCGAGGAGGAGCTTGTGCGGAAGCAGCAAGTCATCGACAAGCTGGAAGGCGTGGCGCGTACGCTCGGCTACATCCGCGTGGAGGTTCCGACTGCGACGAGCGAGCGCGGGTTCCCGCTGGAGGGTGGGGGCGCACCCGCCGAACCCGAGGACATCGGCCGTGTCGAGCATGCTCTCGCGGAGGCGGAGGCGGGGCGCAACGCGACAGGCGTGCATCACGCTGTGGCGACGTGTGATGCACTTGCCGTCATCGATGTTGAAGGGGATGAGGAACGGCTGCTGCCGCCGGCTGTGATCCGCCACGTCGATCGCGTCTTGGCGCGGGTTGCCGGAGGGAAGATGCTCCATCGGCGGCTGCTGGCGTTCCTCGTCGCCCACGCGCCGAAGACCTACTCGGTCGATCAGATCGCAGCGTGGATCCACTGCCCGGCGGGGATGCTGGAGAACGAGCCGCCTCGCGAGTACGTTGACATGGGGATGATCGTAGGAGAGAGGCGCAGCGGAAGGCCCCACTACCGAAGCACGTTGAAGTCCTTCGCATTGCGCGAGTTCGGCATCTACGAACCGGATGTGGGGGGTGCGGAGATGCATCTCATCGCTTCACGACTTCGTGATGGGCTCGTCGATGTCGCCGCGTAGCCGCGGTAGCGGCGAGCGCTAGACGGCTATTCCATCCTGCATTGCACCGAGCTCTCGTTGACCTATCCACTGGGTGAGACTAGAATCGGATTGGCCAGTGTGGGCGAGGAGGCTGCGGGATGAAGGTCAAGATCGTCGAGCGTCATGCCTCGCCGACCGATGCACTTCGCAACTACGTGGTCGAGAAGACCGAGTCTCTTGACCGCTACTTCGATCGGATCATCTCCGTGGATGTCGTCCTCGCTGTGGAGAAGGAGCGGCAGATCGCTGACTTTCACGCGCATCTGACGAACCGGAAGATCCTGCATGCGCACGAGGACTCGACGGACATGTACGCGTCGATCGACGGTGCAATTGACAAGCTCCGACGCCAATTGGTGAAGTACAAGGACCAGCTGGTGGACGTGCGGCCTCGCCACCCCGTGCGATCCGCGTCGCCGGACGCGGACCAGCCGGAAGGCGCGAAACGGATCATTCGTACGGACACGTACTTCCACAAGCCGATGCTGCCCGACGAGGCGGCGCTGCAGCTGGACGCGATCGACAAGGACTTCCTCGTGTTTATTCACGCGGAGTCAGACGATGTCAATATCATCTATCACAGGAAGGATGGTAACTACGGGCTGATCGAGCCACGACGATAGCTGGAGGGCATCGGAGCAAGGGGGCTGGGATCAGGGCGCTGGCGCTTCATTCGGGCAGCCTAGCGAGCCGTGTGGCCGTGGCGTTGGTTTCCAGTGTGGCTGACGTCGAGCAGGTGCACATGCTCTATTTCCGTTCCCCGTTCTTCGCCGAGGCGGAGTGCGTGAGGGACACAGCTCGCCTGCTGTGGCCTTGCTTCCCTTTCCGTACGCAGTCAGTGAAGAAGGAGTACCGGCGGATGGCGAGCATCCCCGGAAGGCGGCGTTTCTCCCTGCGGAGGAGCTGCCTGAGCTGTCGCTCGCTTCTCCTTTCGCGCGCCCTACGGTACATGGAGCGCATCGGGGCGGATGTCATCATCAGCGGTGAGCTCGTCGGCCGCAATGGTCTGGATGAGGATGACATGATGCGAGTACTGCAGGATGCCGGCGCCACGGGGCAGGTGTTGAGGCCACTCTCGGCACGGCTGCTGCCGCCGACGCAACCCGAGATCTCCGGTGCGATCCCCCGCGGGGAACTGGGCGGGCTTGTCGCGGGAGACGAGGAAGGGCTCGTTGATCTGGCGCGCTCGCTTGGGGTTTCTCTGGGAGGCACCCTGAGCTGCTACGAACGTTGTCGACTGACTGCGCCCGGCTACGGGACGCGCCTTGAGGACCTCCTTCGAGAGGACCGATTCACCCTCAATGCGCTCAAGCTTCTCGACTTCCGGCTGTGCTACAAGCGGCTCCCGGATGTTCGCATCGTCCTTGCCACTGATGACGAGGAGAAACGTGCGTTGCAGAATCTGTTGCTTCCGCGGGATCTGAGGGTCTATCTTCCGACACATCGCGGACCGATGACGCTTGTGCGGACGGAGTGGGACAGCAAGTCTGCGTCTGAGGTCCGCGAGATCGTGGAGTTTGCTTGCAGGGTGACCGCGACGCACAGCGAGGCGTCGCATCTACAAGGCGTGCTCGTTTGCTACCGTTTCGAGCATCACGACGAGACGTCACAGTTGACGGTGTCGCCGTTCGGGTCGATCGAGGAAATCGCGCGGCATTGCCTCGTCTCCGACACCTTCGTGTCCCTTGTGTGATTGGGGCGGTTGACCCACGGGGCGAACCCGGTATACTTCGCGAGTAGCGGATATCTAGACGTTTCCGCGGTGTGTGTGCGTGTACGAAGGTGAAGGCCCACGGATGTTTGGGCGCGTGATTGAGGAAACTGTGTAGCCCCCGAAGCGAGGCAAAGGGGAGCGTATGCCTATTTACCGCTACGAGTGTCGCCAATGCCGTGCCACGTTCAAGCTGTTCCAGCGCAATGGGAATCGTCCCGAGGTCGTTTGTCCTGAGTGTGGGGCGAGGGACGCGGAACGATTGCTGCCACGAGTGGGTGTGATCTACCGGGGCAGTGGGTACTACTCCACCGACTACCGAGGCAAGGCCAGGAAGTCTGGGACGGGTGACACGACGTCGCGCGGAGGGACGGGGACGGAAGAGCGTAGCGACAAGAAAGAGAAACCATCCAAGGGTTCGACCTCATCAAACACCTCATCGGCTTCTGATGGTTAGAGCGTGCATCCACCGTCGGTTCGTCGGCGCTGCGCTCTGGCGGATGACGCTTTGCGACTAGGGCGCGCCAGCGCTCGCAAGGGAGGAACTCGTTGATCTCTGGGGATGACATCAAGCGGGTGAAGCTGCAACTCGCATCGCCGTCGACCATGGTGGGCTGGTCCCATGGCGAGGTGACCGAGTCAGAGACGATCAACTACCGCACCCATCGCGCGGAACGGGGCGGCCTGTACGCGGAGGAGCTATTCGGCCCGGAGAACGACTACGAGTGCGGATGCGGCAAGTACAAAGGGAAGAAGTACGAGGGCATTACCTGCGAGAAGTGCCACGTCTTGGTGACGGACTCGTCGGTGCGGCGGGTGAACATGGGGCACATCTCCCTTGCCAGCCCGGTCATCCACTTCTGGTTTCTGAAGGGGGTCTCCAGCCTTCTCAGCCGTCTCCTCGGCATGAAGAAGAAGGAGTTGCAGCGGATCGCCTACTACGAGACGGAGCCATTGGAGGCGTCGCTGTGGGTCGTCACGTCCTCAGACTGCAAGGAAGTGCGCCCCGGCGAAACGCTCTACGAGCACGAAGTCGACATCCTCTCCAAGGTTTTCCCGTTCTCGGTTGAGCCGGCGTACTTCGTCGCCGACGCCCCGGCGGTGGTGGCTGAAGAGGGTGGACGCGTCACCATCGAGGAACGTCGACTGACGAGCGGCGAGAAGGTGCGAGTGATCGTCGTCGGCTCCCAGGAGTACCCAGTGTCCGCTGAGGCCGAGATCAAAGTCGAGGACGGGGATGAGATCGACTCGCAAACACTGCTCGCCGAGCGACCTGTGGGGGATGTCTGCGCGAAGACCGCATTCGAGATGCTGGTCGATCGCTACGGTCCTGACGTGTCCGGAGAGGTGTTGGATCAGGAGAGTCTCGATTCGTTGATCTTCCTGGTTACCCGGGTTCGGGATCAGTCGATCGGGCTTGCGCTGGGGGATCGACTGAACTACTTGGAGCGCCGTGCCTATGACCGCGTGCATCCCAACGGGTTCGTCGCCCTCACCGGTGCCGCTGGCGTGAAGGGGCTTCTGGAATCCCTGGACATGGACGAACTGCACGATGCCCTCACGGAGGAGCTGCGCCGTGAAACCGCGGTCGGCAACCAGCGACGACTCATCCGCCGCCTCGAGGTGGTGGATCAGTTGCGAAGCTCGGGGAACAGCGCGCAGGATATGGTGCTCGACGTGATCCCCGTGCTCCCCCCGGCGTTGCGACCGATGATCCAACTCGAGGGTGGGAAGTTCGCGACGACCGACCTCAACGATCTCTACCGGCGGATCATCAACCGCAACAACCGCTTGAAGAAGCTGATCGACATGGGGGCTCCCGAGGTCATCCTGCGCAACGAGCGCCGGATGCTGCAGGAGGCCGTCGATGCGTTGATCCACAACGAGAAGAAGGAGAATCCGATCCGTGGACGTGACAACCGCCCGCTCAAGTCGCTGTCGGAGCGCATCCACGGCAAGCACGGACGGCTGCGACGCAACCTCCTTGGCCGCCGTGTCGACTACTCCGGCCGTGCGGTGATCGTTGTCGACCCCAAGTTGCGGCTGAGCCAGTGCGGACTTCCCAAGAAGATGGCCCTGGAGCTGTTCAAGCCGTTCATCCTGCATCACCTCGAGACGACGACGTTCTCGGATTTCGATGAGATCAAGAACCGAGCACTTCGAGGGGAGATGCCAGAGGTTTGGGACATCCTGGAGAAGCTGATCAAGCGGCATCCAGTGCTGCTCAACCGCGCGCCAACGCTGCATCGCCTGTCGATGCAGGCGTTCGAGCCGATCCTTGTGGACGGAGAGGCGATTCACATCCATCCACTCGTCTGCCCGCCGTACAACGCGGACTTCGATGGGGATCAGATGGCGGTACACCTTCCACTGTCTGAGGAAGCCATCGAGGAAGCTCGGACGTTGATGTCGGCGCCGCGGAACATCCTCTCGCCCTCGAGCGGAGAGCCGATGAGCCTTCCAACACAGGATCCGGTGTACGCATACTACTACCTGACCTTGATCGACGAGGACGGTCTCGGAGCGGGGAAGGCATTCCGCGATCTCGATGAGGCGCGTCGCGCCAACGAGGAAGGCTTCCTCGGGCTCCATAGCCCGGTGAGGATTCGCATCGACGGCCTCATAGTGGAAACAACGCTGGGCCGCGCGGAGCTCAACGCGGTCGTGCCGGAGGAGATCCGCGACTACAGCATCGTGATGGATCGGCGGGCGATCCGGCATCTGGTCATGGAGTGCTACCACCGATTCGGATGGGAGCGCGCCGCCGAGCTTCTGGACAACCTCAAGGACCTCGGCTTCCGTTACGCGACCCGGGCTGGACTCACGATTTCCCTGCCGGATTGCCTGATTCCCGAGGAGAAAGAGGAGATCGTCAAGCAGTCGTACTCGGCGGTGCGACGCATCAACAGGATGCATGAGATGGGGCTCGCCACGGATGATGAGCGGCGCCTGGCGGTGATCCGGATCTGGAGGCGAACGGTCGACGACATGGAAGCCGTCACCATGGCGAATCTCCGCAGCCACCGATTCAACCCCGTGTATGGGATGGTGACGTCGGGGGCGCGTGGTGGGCCAGACCAGGTCAAGCAGCTGTGTGGCATGCGCGGTCCGATGGCCGGCCCATCAGGGGAGATCATCGAGATGCCTGTGATCTCCAACTTCCGCGAGGGTTTGGACATGATGGAGTACTTCATCTCCACCCATGGCGGAAGGAAGGGCGCGGCGGACACGGCGCTGAAGACCGCGGACTCGGGATACCTGACGCGTCGCCTTGTGGATGCCGCATCGGACACCATCGTCAAGGAGCACGATTGCGGGACGACCCAAGGGGCGAGCATCGATCCGCTGCGCTACAGCAAGGCGGATGTCATGGAGACGATCGCGGAGCGAATCTACGGGAGGGTCACAAGCCGTCCTGTGGTTGACCCGAGTACCGGGGATGTCCTTGTGGAAGCGGGGCAGTGGATCACCAAAGGGGTTGCGGAGATGTTGGACCAGCTACAGGCCACGCTCCCTCTGAAGGGGCGGAAGGCGCTGCAGCTGCTGGGAGGAACGAAGAGCGTCGCCGATGTCGCCGACGCTCAGACCGGCCAGGTGCTGGTACAGGCCGACGAGATGCTGACGCCACGGATCATCGACGCTTTGCGGCAGGCGAAGATCGAGGAGATCACCGTTCGGCCGCAGATTGTGATCCGTTCTCCGCTGGTGTGCGAGACGATCAACGGGGTGTGTCAGTTGTGCTACGGCTTTGACATGAGCAACCACCGGCCGGTCGAGCTGGGAACGGCGGTCGGCGTGATTGCTGCGCAATCGGTTGGAGAGCCGGGGACCCAGCTCACGATGCGCACATTCCATACCGGAGGCGTAGCCGGAGAGGACATCACACAGGGGCTGCCGCGCGCTGAGGAGCTTTTTGAGGCACGCAAGACGATCAAGAGCGCACAGGCGGGAATGTCGCCGTTGGCGGGGCACGTGGACTCGGTGTCACCGCTGGCTGACGGTCGTGATCGTGTGGAGATCCTCGGGGAGCTGCGCCAGATCCGTGTGCCGACCGTTCTGTGCCGTGCGGAGAAAGGGGACGGCACGAGCGCGGCCGAGCTTCTCGAGGTCAAGAGCCCGTGCGCTGGCGTGGCGTACCTGGTGGAGACCGAGGGAAGGCGGGAGCTGGTGGTCATCGACACCGCGAGCGGCGATCGTGCGTACCTGCTTCCGGCAGGTGCGGTCCCTGTGGTCGCAGACGGGGACCGTGTCGAAGCGGAGTCGGCGCTCACGGAACGGTTCCACATCGAACCGAGAATGGCGGACCGCGCGGGGAAGATCGTCGTCCCCGAGGGCAAGGGACGGACGTTCCTGCTGGTCGGCCGCGATGGCGAAGAGAAGGAGTATGAGATCCCGTACGGGGCACGGCTGATGGTCGAACCGGGAGCGGCAGTCAGCGAAGGCGATCAGCTGACCTCGAGATCGAAACCCACGTTCCTCGCTGCCGACGCGGAAGGGACAGTCATGAGGGTCGACGATCGGATCCTCGTGTACAACCCGGACGGGCACTTCCTTCGGGTGCCGCTGACAGCGGACGTGCTGAGTGAAAAGGGGCATGGGGAGCGTGTGAGAGACGGCGAGCGCCTGGTGCGTCTGGAGCTCCCTGCTGCCGACTCCTATCACGTTGAGAAGGTGAAGGCTGAAGGCGACGTGACCATCGTGGACCTACGGCCACGCTCCGGGGTCGAGATCGACCAGATGGCTACAGTGCGTCCCGGCGACAAGGTCAAGGAGGGCGACCTGCTGACCAAGGGGGTCGTGGCACCGCACGCGTTGATGGAGACAGCCGGTGTGCGCAAGACGAGGGAGTACCTGCTGTCGGAGATCCACAAGGTGTACAAAGCGCAGGGCGTCGACATCAACGACAAGCATCTCGAGGTGATCATCCGGCAGATCCTGAACAACGTCCGCATCGTGGACCGTGGGGATTCGAAGTTCCTCATCGGTGACCTGGTGATGCTTGAGGAGTTCCAGGCGGAAGCGCGGGTGCTTGATGCCTGGAATCAGGAAGCGGAGCGGGGGCGACGTGACGCGATCGGCGAAGCCATCGCTGAGGATGTCGTTGCCAAAGGGGAGCTGATCGCTCCATCTGGCGAGAGGCTGACGGAGGAGATCCTCGCGACGGCGACGAGGGCAGACGTCCCATTGCTCCGGATCCGGCACGCAGATGAACAGGTCGAGGTCCAGCTTCAGGACAGGAAGCTGCCGATTGGCGAGAGGGAGCTGCTTCGCATCTCGAAGGCAGCGCTGCAGACCAAGGGATGGTTGTCTGCGGCGTCGTTCCAGCGAACGACCAAAGTGCTCGCGGAGGCCGCGCTGCGTGGGGAGGTAGATGATCTGCAGGGATTGAAGCCGAACATCATTGTCGGCAAAAGAATCCCGGCTGGGACGGGGTTCCCGGGCGCGCCGACAGTGAAAGATGACGCAGAGGAGCCCACCGAGGAGATGCTCGAAGAGGCGGCCAGTGCGCAGTTGACAGGGTCACCGGCGGACCTATAATCTGCCGACGCTGAGGAGGACGATGCCGACAATCAACCAGTTGGTTCGACAGGGACGCAAGCCCAAGTCGAAGAAGAACAAGGCGCCGCATCTTGATGGCTGCCCGCAACGCAGGGGTGTGTGTACGCGGGTGTACACACGTACGCCGAAGAAACCGAACTCCGCGCTGCGGAAGGTGGCGCGCGTGCGGTTGAGCAACGGCAAGGAAGTCACGGCGTACATCGGCGGTGAGGGACACAATCTTCAGGAGCACTCCATGGTGCTCGTGCGCGGTGGTCGGGTGAAGGATCTCCCTGGCGTGAGGTACCACGTGGTCCGGGGAACAATGGATTCCGAGGGCGTCGATGGCCGACGCCAGAGCCGTTCGAAGTACGGCGCGAAGAAGGGGAGCTAGGTTCTTCATGGAGCTGGCAGGAAGGGACGTACATGCGGACAAGGTTCACAATAGCAAGGTCGTTGCGAAGCTTGTGAACTACATCATGCTCGACGGCAAGAAGTCGACCGCCGAGCGCGTGGTCTACGACTCGCTGCAGGAGATCGAGCAGCGGAGCGAGGATGGCGCGCTTGACGTACTGAATACCGCTGTCGGGAACTGCTCTCCGCGCCTTGAGGTTCGCACGCGCCGCGTCGGCGGCGCCAACTACCAGGTTCCGTACGAGGTGCCCCCCACGCGGCAGGCCGCGCTTGCGTTGCGCTGGATCGTCGCAGCGGCGAGGGGGCGTGGCGAGCATACCATGGCCCATCGGCTCGCCGCAGAAGTGCTGGAGGCGGCGCGCAAGGAAGGGCGAGCCTACGGCAAGAGGCTCGAGTCGCACCGTATGGCGGAGGCGAATCGCGCGTTCGCGCACTACCGCTGGTAGTTTCCTGGTCGTTCACGTGTAACACCCGGGGAGGGAAAGGGTCCGCATGTCGCGCGAGCGCTCTGTTCCCATCACCCATCTACGGAACATCGGCATCATGGCTCACATTGATGCCGGGAAGACGACAATCACCGAGAGGGTTCTGTTCTACACGGGCCGTACGCATCGCATGGGCGAGGTCCATGACGGCGACACCGAGATGGATTGGATGATCCAGGAGCGGGAACGCGGGATCACGATCACCTCGGCGGCGACGACGTGCCAGTGGCACGACTGCCGAATCAACCTCATCGATACCCCGGGCCACGTGGATTTCACTGCGGAGGTCGAGCGATCCCTTCGTGTCCTTGATGGCGCCGTTGTGGTGTTCTCAGGCGTGGAAATGGTGGAGTCGCAGTCCGAGGCTGTCTGGCGGCAGGCCGACCGCTACCACGTGCCGCGCGTTGCGTTTGTCAACAAGCTGGATCGTGTGGAAGCCAGTTTCACGGAGACCGTGAAGACCATCGAAGGACGTCTAGGGGTCAAGGCTGCCGCTCTTCAACTCCCGTACCGAGATGAGGATCGACGCTTGCTGGGTGTCGTCGACCTCCTCTCTCGGAAACTGCTGGTCTGGGACGCCTCGGTGCAGGGGCAAACGTATGAGAAGCGGCCGGTGCCAGAAGAGATGGTGGCCCGTGTGGAGGACGCTCGGGAGGCGCTGATTGCCCGGGTAGCAGAGTACGACGATGAGCTGATGGAGGCCTACGTCACCGGGGCGGCGATTGACGAGGAACGCTTCCACGCGACCCTACGTGCGGCGTGCATCGAGCACGGCGTGGTTCCGGTGCTTGGTGGGACCGCGCTGCACAACCAAGGGGTGCAGCCGCTGCTCGACGCGGTGACGAGGTATCTGCCGTCTCCCGCGGATATACCGCCGATCAAGAGCGCCGACGGATGCGAGGAGCGGCGTGCCGACGCGTCGGAGCCGTTTGCCGCACTCGCGTTCAAAGTGATGACGGACCGCTACGCGGGACGCCTGGTGTTTCTCCGCGTGTACTCCGGGGCGGTCAAGGCCGGCGGGCACCTGCTGAATGCCACGACAGGGAAGGGCTTGCGGGTGATGAAGCTGTTCGGCATGCACGCTGACGAGCGCAGCCCGTTGGAGGGCATCGCTGCTGGGGACATCGCGGCGATGGTCGGTTCGCAGTCCGTGTCGACCGGCGACACCTTGTGCGAGAAGCATGCGCCAATCCTCTTGGAACGGATCCGATTCCCTGAGCCTGTCGTGTTTGTCGCGGTGGAGCCACGGACCGAGGCGGAGCTGAGCGAACTCACCGCGGCACTGGAGAAGCTCGCACAGGAGGATCCCACGTTTCGCGTGCGCTTCGATGAGGACGTCAACCAGCTCATTGTGTCCGGAATGGGGGAGCTGCATCTCGAGGTGGTCATGCGCCGACTCCGCGATGAGTATGGGGTCTCTGCGCGTGTCGGAAGACCGCATGTCGCATACCACGAGACGATTCGGACGGCGGTTACGGCCGAGGAGCGGTTCGTCTCGCAGGTCGGAGGGCGTGGGCAGTACGCGCACGTGATCCTGCGGATGGAGCCGCTACCCCGTGGGGAAGGGAACCGGTTCGCGTGCGAGGCGAACGAGGAGGACGTCCCGAAAGCGTACCATTCCGCTGTCGAGGAGGGCGTTAGCCAAGCATTGACAAGTGGCCCGCTGGCGGGGTATCCTTCGGTCGATATCGGAACCACCTTGGTCGGTGGTTCCTTTCATCCAGTGGACTCGTCAGAGCTTGCCTTCACGGCGGCTGCTGCCTCTGCTGTTCACAGAGCCTACGAGAAGGATGCGTTTGACCTTCTTGAGCCGGTCATGCAAGGCGACGTGATCACGCCGGCGGAGTACCTGGGTGAAGTGATGGAGGACCTGGCGCGGAGGCGCGGCGAGATCCGAGAGCTGCAGGTCAGGGAGACGGTGCAGATTGTACGTGTGCACGTTCCGCTTGCTGAAACCTTCGGGTATGCCACGCGGCTGCGATCGCTGACGCAGGGGCGGGGGACGTACTCGCTGCTCGTCAGTGGATATGAGGTCGTGCCAAGCGGACTGAAGGAAGAGATCATCAGGAAACAGGGTTACTGAAGGACTGGCCATGGCAAGGGAGAAGATCCGCATCAAGCTGCGCGGCTACGATCACGAGTTGGTGGACGCATCCACCAGGCGAATCGTGGATTCGGCGAAGGAGACGCGTGCAAAGGTCTCTGGGCCGATCCCGCTTCCCACGGAGCGGCGCGTCTACACCGTGCTGCGCTCTCCGCATATCGACAAGCGCTCGATGGAGCACTTCGAACGCAGACTCCACACGCGCCTGTTGGACATCAAGGAACCGACTTCAGAGACGATCAATGCCCTGATGGACATCGAACTGCCCACAGGGATTGATATCGAGATCAAGCTGTAGCCTCGGTGCGTACGTAAGGAGACATGCGATGGCCCTCGGGATTCTTGCGCGCAAGATCGGCATGACGCAAGTGTTCGTCGACACCTCGGCGGTTGGCGCGACGGTCGTGGAAGCTCCGCCGTGTTGGATTGTGGCCATCAAGACGGTGGAGAGCGATGGATACAACGCGCTGCAGCTCGGCAGCGAGCGGGTCGATGCGCGCCGCGTGACGAAGCCGCTGCTTGGGCAGTTCGAGAAGGCCGGTGTCGAGCCGTGCAGACGGCTGTTCGAGATCCGGGTGGATAACCCGGAGGAGTTCGCAGTCGGGGACAGCGTCGGCGTAAGCCTGTTCTCCGAAGGCGACCAAGTGGACGTCACGGGCCGAAGCCGTGGCCTCGGCTTCCAGGGGGTCGTCAAGCGCTGGAGCTTCGCCGGCGGGCCGAAGTCGCACGGGTCGCACTTCCACCGCCGACCTGGTTCGGTGGGGCAGTGTGTGAAGCCCGGGCGCGTGACCAAGGGGAAGAAGATGCCTGGGCACACGGGGAACGTGCGCGTTACCGTGCGTCGTCTGCGGGTCCTTCGTGTGGATGAGCAGCGGAACCTGTTGGTGCTGCAGGGCTCCACGCCGGGCGCGAAAGGGAGCCTGCTTCAGGTGAGGAGACGCGATGGTTGAGGCGAAGCTATGCACTTTCGATGGCGAGGCGGAGCCGACGAGCGTCGCGCTTCCCGAAGCGTTTGACGGCGACGTCAACGTTGACCTCATGCATCGCGCGGTGCGGACACTCCTCCTCGGCCGACGGCAGGGGACAAGCTGCACGAAGACACGTGGCGAGGTCAGCGGCGGAGGGCGTAAGCCTTGGCGGCAGAAGGGGACGGGGCGTGCACGAGCGGGATCGAGGCGCTCCCCGCTGTGGGTTGGCGGGGGCACGGTCTTCGGCCCCAAGCCTCGGCAGTACGACCGGAAGCTGACGAAGAAGATGCGCCGGCGGGCGCTGATCTCGGCACTGTCGGATCGAGCGAGGGGCGATCACGTCATCGTTCTCGACCGTATCGGGTTCAGCGAACCGAAGACGAAAGCGGCTGCTGCGTTCGTGGAGCGCTTGGGTTTTCAGGGGACCGCTCTCATCGTGGTCGGAGAGACCGAGTTCGATGAGGCGATCCGCAAGTCCTTCCGCAACCTCCCTGGGATCACGTGCGTGGGGAGTCTCGGGGTGAACGTCTACGATGTGATGCGCCACGACACGTTGGTGCTCACGCAAGCCGCAGTGTCAGAGATTGGGGAGAGGGCGTAGGCCATGGCGAAGCTGACCCATGCGGAAGATATCATCCTGGAGCCGGTGCTCACGGAGGCGACGTGGGCAAGGATGGAGGGCGGCAAGTACGCGTTCCGCGTGGCTCTGGGAACGAACAAGATCCAGATCAGGAAGGCCGTGGAAGAGTTGTTCGACGTTCATGTGCAGAAGGTGTGGACGGCCAATATGCGGGGCAAACCCCGTCGGAGCCGTTTGAATCAGTTGCACGGCAAGACGTCCAGGTGGCGCAAGGCGACGGTCCGTCTCGCCGAGGGCGAGCGGATCCACATCGTGGGAGGCTGACGCAAGCATGGCAACGAAGCGATTCAAGGCGACTTCGCCGGGG
>Ga0272441_10005915_pt1 | contig 20928 bp, 16 predicted proteins | sample SSMProp6N_FD_193582 | JGI IMG/M metagenome (GOLD analysis project Ga0272441, IMG submission 193582) | Marine sediment archaeal communities from Little Sippewissett salt marsh, Falmouth, MA, United States - SSM-Prop-6N | ecosystem: Environmental > Aquatic > Marine > Wetlands > Sediment ...
TGGTCCTCCGGGGCTGCTCGGCGAGATTGAGGATTTCGCCCGCCAGCTCGACATGACCGAGGCTACCAGCGGCGTCCTCGTCCAGATCTTCAAACTCGAGCAGGCCGACGTTGAGGAAGCCGGCGAGTTGCTCCGGCGGATCCTCGAGCTTGAGGGCGGCGACGTCGGTGGCGGCGGCGGTGGTGGCGGTGGTGGCGAGGAGATCGAGAACCGGGTCATGTTGATATGGCAGGAGCTCCGCCCCGACACGGGCCTGGAGACGCTCAAGGCCCTGCGCTCGGATATCGTCATCATCTCCGACATTCGGACAAACTCGCTGATCGTCGAGGCTCCGCCGGAGAGCATGTCGCTGATGGAGTCGCTGGTGGTGGCCATCGATACCCCTCCCGATGCAGCGACGATCCGTGTGTTCCCCTTGCGCAACGCCGATGCGGAGCAGATGGTCGAGATGCTCGAGACGCTCTTCGAGAACCGAACGAGCGGCGGCGCCAGTGACGAATCAAATCGCGTCCTGTCGCTGTCGGACGGCATGCTTGGTGGGGGACGGCAGGAGATCGGCTTCACAACGGATGTCCGCACGAACGCGGTCATCGCCGCTGGCACGAAATCGTATCTTGACCTGGCCGAGCAGATGATCCTCGAACTCGACACGATTCCAATCAACGACCGCCGCACCTTCGTGTACGCGCCGCGCAACATCACCGCCGAAACGCTGGCCGCGTCGCTCCGCGATTACAGCCAGTCCGAGCAGGATCTGCTGCAGGAGATCGGCGACGAGATTTCCCTCGCTCGCCGGCAGGAACGCGAAATCGTTGCGATCGCGAACGAGGACGCGAACCGCGTCATCCTGGGTGTCAGCCCGCGTTTTGAGGACGCCGTGCTGAGCGTCGTGCACGAGCTCGATCAGCCTCCGCCGCAGGTCATGATCCAGGTGTTGATCATCGAGGTGACGATGGACAACTCTCTGGAGTTGGGCGTGGAGTTCGCCTTCCAGGACCTGCAATACGCCAAGGCCGGTCCCAGCGACACGACCACGTTCGACTATGTTGGCGGAACGGATATCGGTGCGGCCGGCAGCGGTTTGGGTGGCTTCACGTTCACCATCACCGGTGCCGACTTCAACTTCCTGTTCCGCACGCTGTTGAACGATGGCAACCTCCGGGTGCTCAGTCGCCCCCAGATCGTGGCGATGGACAACCAGGAAGCCCTCATCAACATCAGCGACAGCGTGCCCTACATCACAGGCACACAGACGTCGTCGACCGGGCAGATCAGCACGAGCGTGAATCGCCAGGACGTCGGCATCAAGCTGCAGGTGACGCCGCAGATCAACCCGGATGGATTCGTACGCCTCACCATCGAGCAGGAGGTCTCGGATCAGACCGGATCGACCGTGGACGTCGGGCAGGGCTTGACAGCGCCTATCTTCTTCACACGCCAGACCGACACGACCATCACCGTCAAGGACAACGAGACGGTCGTGCTCGGCGGCTTGATCCAGTCGCGAGCCGAGAACAGGGAGCAGAAGATCCCGATTCTGGGCGATATCCCAGGCTTGGGCCTGCTGTTCCGGAATCAGAACGACGATGTCCAGCGCAAAGAGCTGTTGATTGTGCTCACGCCTCACGTTCTTCGCACGCCCGAGGACTACCGGCGCATGTCGGAGGTTGAGCGCGACCGCATGAAGCTGATCGGAGACGAGTTGTGTGATCCGCTGATGCAGGGGCTGCGCGTTCACGCGGATGAGCCGCAGGCGCTCGAAGACGAACCTCTCGAACCGGTCCGCATCCCGAGTGAGATCCCTGTTCGCGAGGACGAGCCGGCCGGCGAGCTCTACGGTCCGATTGGCCCGGCGATTCAGCCGGACAGGCCCGAGCAGGCCGATCCCGATTCATACGATGTGCCACTGACGTGTCGGACGTAGAACCGAGTGCCCGGACACCGGCCGTCCAAACCGAGCGAAGTGAGGATGACGAGCAGAGCTGAACATCGCGTGTCGAGCCGCGCCGCAGGCGCTGTCGCACTGGCTGCGCTCGCGCTCTTGGCCGGATGCACGACGATGGGCGGATACTATGGCACCGCCGAAGTCCGTAGTGACATCGTCGCAATCCGCCAGTTCTACCCGACCGAGCCGTGGTTGCCCGATGAGAATGGGCGCGCGAACGGCGTGTTCGTCCGCGTGTACTTCGTGGCGCCTCGCAGTCAGCACGGTGAGTTCAAGGGTGTTTTCGTCCGCGGCTCGATCAAGGCTGCTATTGACGCACTCAACCCCCGGTCCGGCGGAGGGTACGAACGCGAGCGCCTCCACGAGTGGACATTCACCCCGCGGCAGGCGGCCGGCTTGCGCCTGAGTCGCCCTTCCATCATGGGCGACTCGTATGGCCTCGTCCTCCGGTGGCCGGCCGAACTCGACGTGCAGGGACGGGAAATCCAATTCGTCATCAGCTATCAACGCGGCGACGGGGAGGTGGTCGCGCGGCGGGGCAGCCGCTTCCGCGTTCCTCTGCCTGATGGCCAGAGCTACCGCGAACCGATCCAGGGTGAACGCCGGCCGCGCCGCGCTGAGAGTCAGCCGGCCGAGGCCGCTCCACCACGGGAGTCAGGACAACAATGATGTCCTGGGGGCTTTTCACGCTTGCGCTGCTTTCCGTGTACGTGGTCCAGACGGCCGGCTTGTCGCATCTTGCCCCGCCGTGGCTGGATCTGTTGCTTGCCATGGCCCTGGTCTGCGGGCTGGCCGCACCGGCGCAGGAGGCACGCTTGGCTGGTTGGATTGTCGGCTTGGCGCAGGATTTTCGAGCTGACAGTCCCAGTCCCATCGGGCTCCACGCGCTGGCACTCGGTCTGGCCATCCTGGCCCTCACGCATCTTCGGCCTTTTGTCAATCGTGAACTGTGGTGGGTTCGCTGGCTCATTTCGTTTGCCGTGGCCTTTCCCGCCCAATTCCTGGTACAGTTCCATTTCCGTTTCTGGCAGCATGCCAGCCTGTCGTGGGGGCAGATCCTGACCGGTGCGCTGGTGCCGGCGGCCGTCGCCTCCTTGCTGGCGGCACTTCTTCTGGCGGTTCCTCGGGCGCTTGGCCGACGCCGTCGGCGTCATTACTCCCTGCGCCGGCGATAGACGGCCGTGCCCGTGTCGATTGTGCGCTCGCTGACTACGATCTAGTGGAATAGCCTGCTTGGCCCGCGGCGCGTCGGTCGCCAGGTGGCGACCCGGCTACGGCCGTCAACCTCGCGCGGAGGTCTTGCAGCCTGTACTCACGAGGTGAGGCCTATGCCATCCGTGCAGAGCATTCTCGACCAGAAGCAGGAGCGGGTCGTCAGCATCGCCGAGGATCAGACCGTTCTTGATGCTGCCCGCCTCATGAACGAGAGTCGCATCGGCGCTCTTGTCGTCACACGCGGTGACCGTGTCGTCGGCATCTTCACGGAGCGCGACGTGCTGTGCCGCGTCGTCGCGGCTGCCCGCGATCCTGCCCACACCGTCATGCAGGATGTCATGACCTCTCCAGTCGCCTGCTGCACGCCGCAAACCACCGACGACGAGTGCCGCGCCGTGATGCGGACCAAACGTCTTCGGCACTTGCCAGTGGTTGACGATGACCGGCTGGTGGGGATGGTCTCGATCGGCGACCTGCAGCAGATCACGCAGACCGCGCAAGAAAAGACTATCCAGTACCTCTACGAATACCTCTACGGGGATCGCGTCTGATTGGTCGCCGGGCCTGTTGGCTAGGATGCCGCGCCCGGCTCCTTGGCGGGGGCGTTGTCTTCGGACGAGTCGGATGGGCCGGGAGGGCCTTTGACGTCGCGACTCGCGTTCTGCACGGCGTCGACGAGATTGACCGAGCGAATCGTCAACGGGGTGAGCGGCCGATTGGCCTGGTCCGTGGGCACCTGGGCCAGTTGCTGGAGCGTGCGGAGGCTTTCTTCATCTCGGGCGTGCCCGATGATGGTGTATTGGCCGTCCAGATCTTCCAGCCGGGTAAGTGCGACGAAGAACTGGCAACTCGCCGAGTCCGGATCGCTTGGCTTGCGCGCCATCGCCAATGTGCCGGGCTCAACACGTGCGTCGTGAAATTCGCCGCGGACGAGCTTGCCGTCCGGCCGGATGCCCGTCCCATCACCCTTCGGGCAGCCGCCCTGGATCACGAAACCCGGCACGACGCGGTGCAGGCTCTTGCCGTTGTAGAAGCCTTCGCGTGCCAGTTCCAGGAAGTTCCCGATGTTCTGGGGCGCCTTCTCATACTCGAGCACGAACGTCGCTTTCCCCAGGTCGGTGACCAGGATGGCGTCCTGACGCGGCTCGACGCGGAATGTCGTCGTGACCGTTCCAAGCTGGCCGTTGAGCGGCGTCCAACGGACGTGGTAGACACCGGTGTAGCGGATTCTCTGGAAGTAGCGCCGCAGGTCGATCTCAGCTCCCACGGACCCGTGCGGTGCAAGCCGCACGCTGCGCGAACCCTCGAGTGGTATCGGATTCCCAACCCCGGCAGGCGGGATCACCTTGGGTGTTTCATCCCGGTATACCAGCGAGAGTGAGGGCTGCTCGTCCGTGCCGAGAACCAGTTCGATCGGCAGCACGATGCCCTCAGATACGGAGATCGGGGCACTGAGGGGAATGTCGACCGGCGCGTCGGAGGTGTTCAACAGTGTGAACCGCAGAAGCACCGGCCGGAAGGGGTCGCACAGGGGTGTGGCGGGTCGCACGTCCGCCCGCAACGCCTCCATCGGCGCGCTGCCGGTGGGGAGTGGACTCTCCTGGGCGGTGACTGCCGGACCGAGGCTCACCAGCCATGCCGCCACGGCGATGGTCAAAACACTTCGCATGGTATGTTTCACGTCAACCATTGTCTCGATGTATCCTTATACCACTGCGGTCGCTCCCGGTTGTGGTCTGCCGGGGGCGAATGGGAGACTTTTTTCGCACCGGAGAGCGTATCAGACGACCGCCCGGAGTTCCAGGTGCAGGACATCGGTAAGTCCGCGGATCGTGTCGAGAGCCTCCCTGCTCGGCCGTTCATCCAGCGCGATGATGCACCAGGCGGCCTGGGCCCCTGTGAAGACCCGGCTCGTGATTTCCTCCGCGTTGATGCCGTCAGCGCGGACAGCCTCAAGGACAGCGGCCATCACGCCGACCTGGTCACGCACCCGCAGCACCAACTGCCACGTGGCCGGACTCCGGTCACATAGATTCAAGCTATTCAAGACCTCGCCCGAGACCACGAACGATTCGACGATCCGTACGACTTCCTTGGCCGTCGCTTCCTGTGCCTGCGCGGTCAGCGGACCGATGTGCTGGGTCGCCACGACCTCCGGTTGGCCGCAAACGGTGCAGCGGACGCGACCACTGTCGCTTGTGGGCTCCGAGCTGAACACGTCCAGCGCCACCCGGAGGTTTCGCTCCCTGATCGCCTCACTCAGTGCCGCGATCTCGACCGCACCCGGGTGCCCAACGTGCACCAGGTAGGCGCCTTGCTGCATGCTGTCCAAAAACTCTTTGTCGATCAGATTGTCCGATCCATCGCCCACCGCGTGCACTGTCACGATGTCGCTCTGTCGGGCCAGCTCACGCGGCCAGTTGCAGAACTCCACGTCCGGCTCCGCGGCTGTCTCCGAGGCGATGCCCGGCGCCCACGCCAGAACACGCATGCCAAACGCAAGGGCACGATGGGCGAGGAGTCGTCCCACCGCGCCGTATCCCAGAATTCCAAGCGTGCGGCCGGCGAGGCCGCGTGCATCGGTCAGCTCGCCTCGAATCCAGCGACCCTCGCGCAGGGCATTCGTGTTTTCCACAATGCGGCGGTCGAGAGCCAGGATCAGGCCCATTGTCAGTTCGGCGACGGCGACCGCGTGTTGATCGGGGCAGTGGCTGACAAAGATGCCCTGACCCGATGCCTCCTTGATCGCTATTTCGCCCGGCCCGGGCCCGGCGTGTACGATCATCTGCAGGCCCGTCGCGGGGACGAGTGTCTCGGGGGAGACACGCGTGGTGCCGACGACGAGTACCCCAATCCCCTCGATGCTCTCGCGGAGTTCCGCCGGCGTCGCTCGGGGCATGTACGCAACGTCGATTGCGAGAGCATGCATCTGCTCGATCGCACTATCCGGCAGTTCGCACGCGACCAGAACTTTCATGGTGCCGTCTCCTCATGCGGCCGTCGGAACCTCGCCGAGGCCGTGGCGTAACGGGCATTAAAGTGCCAAACGGCCCGTTTCTCAATCGTCTGTCTGGGATTGGCAGGTCGCCACCGCCCCAAATGTTGGACGCCAGCCCGCGTGGCACCTATCATGCCCGCGATTACCCAAGCGCGTGCCGCCTGAGGTGCGGCCGGTGGCACAGGCTCATCATGCTCGTTAAGCACGATCGTCCTCGAGATCTACGCTGGTATCTGGCCGGGCCGATGTTCTTCGGCGACCTCGGCACGAGCCGCCTGTACGTTCTCGGCCTGGCGATCTTCTACGCCGGCCTCGCGGCTCCCTATTATGTCGCGGCCATCTGCATGTTGGTCGTGGCCGTCGGCTGGGCCTACACCGTCATCTGCCGCGTCCAGCCCGATGGCGGAGGCGTCTACTCCTCCGGTCGCATGCTGCATCCCACCCTGGGGGCGATCGGCGCCATCCTGCTGATGGCGAATTATGTCGTCACCGCCGCCATCTCCACGTACGAGGCCGTGATCTACATCGGCGTGCCGCTCGGGATGGCCCGGGAACTCGCGCCGTGGTTCACCGTTGTCGCTATCGGCCTGCTCGGCGCCCTCAACTACATCGGCCCCAAGCGAGCCGGTACGTTTGCGCTGATTGTCGCCGTCGCGGCCATCGTCATCACCTTCCTGCTCGCCGTCTTCACCTTCCGCTATCTCCCCGAAGGCTGGCGAGCTTTCCAGGAACACGCACCACGTGACGTCTCGCCTTGGCGAAGCTGGAAGAACCTCGTCTTCGTTGTCCTGGCCTTATCCGGCGTCGAGTCAATTGCCAACATGACCGGCATCATGGTGCGCCCCGTGGGCCGCACGTCCAAGTTGGCGATCTGGCCCGTAATCGCCGAGGTCGTTGTCCTCAACCTCGTCCTGATCGTCATCATCTGTAGCCTGTCGGTACTCCCCAGCATCGGCGTTATCGCGGATCAGGACACCGCCGCGATGTCGCCTGCCGAGAAAGCCCAGAACAACGCGATCAAGGAGCATGCCCTGGAGGTCGTGGCGCGGCAGTATGTCCACCCCGCCTTCGCCACCCTGGCCAGCATCGTCTTCGGGCTTCTGCTCCTGTCCGCGACCAATACCGCCATCATCGCGATGATCAGTATCCAGTACGCGATGAGCCGCGATCGCGAGATGCCGGAGGTCTTCTCGCGCATCAACCAGTTTGGCGTGCCCGTGTACGGTCTGCTTGTGGCTTGCACGTTATCGGGCATCGTGACGGTTGTCGCGGCTCAGCTCGAGCAGCGCGCCGTTCACGCCGGAAACAGCGCGGGTACGCTCGAAACCCTCGCGAAGATGTACGCCATCGGCGTGGTAGGGGCCATCGTCATCAACCTCGGATCCTGTATCGTCAACAAGAAGCTCCAGATCAAATCGCTCGAGCGCATCGGCATGTCCCTGATCGGCGTCCTTCTCCTGGCCGTCTGGATCACCATCCCGATTGTGAATCGCCCGGCGCTGGTGTTCATCGCGACGATGCTCGGGATCGGCCTGACTATGCGCTTCATCGCCCAGCGCGCGCCTGCGCGCGTGCGCGTGCCTGCCCGGGTCTTGCCCGCCGCCGCTGCGCCCGTCCCGGAGGGCGACCTGCTCCCGTTTGACCCGGGCAGGGGCCGGCTTCTCGTGGCCACCCGCGGCAATCTCAAGCTTCTGCGCTTCGCGTTCGATGAAGCCCGGCGGCGGGACGCGAACATCTTCGTGCTCTACGTCCGCGACCTCGCCGTGTTGTATCCTGGCCAAATGCACCCAATGACCCCCGATGAAGACCAGGAAGCTTCCACCCTCTTCCAGAGCGCGGAGAACATGGCACGCGAGTTTGCCGTCCCCCTCCAATCCATCTACACCGTCAGCCGCGATCCCGGCGATGTCATCCTCGACTTCGCCGCAACCTATGCCGTCGACCTCGTTATCCTCGGTGTGTCCCGACGTGCCAGCGTCCTCCGTGCGCTGCGCGGCGATGTGATCGCCGGTGTGGCTGACAACCTCCCGACCGAGAGCACGCTACTGATTCACGCTTGATGGACGCTGGTGCGGACCCGCCGGCGACAGCCGGACTACCGGCGCACAGCAAGACCCCAGATGGGTGAAACAGGGTCACGCACGTCTCAACGGCCCGTTTGGCCGAACGTGCGCTCGATGAAGTTCGTATCGACGTTCCCCTCGACGAAATCGGCCTGTTCCATGATCGCCCGCTGCACCGGAATGGTCGTCTTGATCGGCCGGATGATGAACTCGTCGAGCGCCCGCCGCATGGCATGGATGGCCTGTTCACGTGTCGGCCGATGCACCAGGAGCTTCGCGATCAACGAGTCGTAGTGCGGACTCACGACGTACCCCGCATACGCGTGCGTATCGAGCCGGACGCCGGGGCCGCCGGGCGGAATGAACTCGTGAATCGGGCCCGGGCTCGGCCGAAACCCATCCTCCGGCGATTCGGCGTTGATGCGGCACTCGATCGCACACCCGTCGAACGTCACCTGGTCCTGCCGCAGCTTCAGCGGTTCGTTGGCGGCGACACGGATCTGCCATTGTACCAGGTCCTGCCCGGTTACCAGTTCCGTGACCGGGTGTTCGACCTGGATGCGGGCGTTGATCTCGATGAAGTAGAAGTTCTCCTGCTCGTCTACCAGAAACTCGCATGTCCCGGCCGAGTAATACTCCGCGGCCTTCGCCAGCCGTACGGCCGCGTTGCAGAGCTTCTGCCGCGTGCGGGCGCTAATATGCGGCGACGGGGATTCTTCGACGAGCTTCTGATGCCGGCGTTGCAGCGTGCAATCACGCTCCCAGAGGTGGATGATGTTGCCCTTGCGGTCGCCCAGCAACTGAACCTCGACGTGGCGCGGCCGCTCGATCAGCTTCTCGATGTAGAGCTCGCCGTCTTTGAACGCCGCTTCGGCTTCCGCCCGCGCGTGCCGGAAGTTTGATCGCAAGGTGGCTTCGTTGTGGGCCGGCCGCATGCCACGCCCACCACCGCCCCCGGCCGCCTTGATCATCACCGGGTAGCCGATCTTCGACGCGATCGCGACGGCCTCGTCGTCGTCGCCGACCGTCCCGTTGCTGCCGGGCACGACGGGGACCTTGGCCCGGCGGGCGAGCTTGCGGGCCTGCACCTTGTCGCCGACCAACTGCATCGCCTCGGCGCTAGGACCGATAAACTCGATCTTGCAGTCGCGGCACATCTGCGCGAATTTCGGATTCTCCGCCAGAAACCCATATCCCGGATGTACCGCCTGCACGTCCGCCACTTCCGCGGCGGACAGGATGGCCGCCGGATTCAGGTACGAGGCGGCCGGCGATTCGGCGCCGATGCAGATGGCGTCATGCGCCAGGTTGAGATAGGCGGCATCGCGGTCAGCCCGCGAATAGACGGCGACCGCCTCGATGCCCAAATCGCGACACGCGCGAATCACACGCAGCGCGATCTCCCCACGGTTGGCTACGAGAATACGAGCAAACATCCGGTTCCTGCTGTGGGCTACGCCGGCGTGACCGCGAACAGCGGCTGATCGAACTCCACCGCCTCCGCGTTCTTGACCAGCACTTTCGTGATCTGTCCCTGAATCTCCGCCCGGATCTCGTTGAATACCTTCATAGCCTCCACGAGGCAGACGACCGTGTCGGATTGAATCACCGATCCAACCGTCACGAATGGTGGAGATTCGGGATCGGACGCCGCGTAGAACGTGCCCACCATCGGCGAGCGGATGTACACCTCGTTCTCGGCTGCGGCCGGTGCCGGTGCCGGAGCCGCATCGGCCGCCGGGTTCGCCGGCGCAGCCGCCGGTGGCGGCGGAGCGGCGGGCAGCGGATTGGCGACGACAGGGTGCCCGCGCCGGAGCAGCACGTGCCGTTCTCCTTCGCGCAGCTCAATGCGGCTGAGGTCGTTACTGACCATCAGCTCGACGAGGCTCTTGATATCCCGGATGTCCATGGGCAGCCTTTTGGCGGAGCCGCCGTTGGTTTCTTTGTCTTTCTGTTGGCTCATGAGAACTCTGCTGGTAGCGACGACAGTACCTCGTACCCGGATTCCGTCACCAGGATGTCATCCTCGAGTCGGACCCCACCGACGCCGGGCAAGTAGATCCCCGGCTCGATCGTGATCACCATCCCTGCCTCAAGCACCGTCTTTGTTCCCTTCCCGACCCGTGGGATCTCGTGCGGCACCAATCCGAGCCCGTGTCCAAGAGCGTGGTTGAAGTACTTCCCGTAGCCGGCCTTCCGGATCACCTCGCGGGCCACGTGGTCAACAGCATGGGCAGTGATCCCGGGGCGGACGGCCTCAATGGCCCGATCGTGGGCCGTACGCACAACGTCGAAGATCTTCCGTATTCGGGCGGGGATGCTACCGATCCACACCACACGGGTCAAGTCGCTGCCGTACCAGTTCACACGCGCCCCCCAGTCCACCAGTAGCGGCTCTTTTGCCCCGAGCTTCCGATCTCCCGGCTCGCAGTGGGGCAGCGATGAATTCGGGCCGACCGCGACGATGGACGGGAACGATTCACCCTGGGCTCCCAGTTTCTGCATCTCATAGACGAGTTTGGCGGCGATCGCTTTCTCCGTCAGCCCGGGCTTCAGCCAGCGACGAACCTTTTCGAAGGCCCGTTCCGCCACCCGGATCGCCTCCCGCAGCCGGTCGACCTCGCCCTCGTCCTTGATCGCTCGCAGCGGCGTGATCAGATCATCACCAGCGACGAGGCGAGTCGGGGCCATGAGCTTCTTCAAGGCGCCGTGCTCGGTCACGCTCATCTGGTCGGGGTTGAACCCCAGCCGCTGGATGCGGCACCGCTTGACCTCCTTCGCGGTCGCCTCCGGACCTCGCTTCTTCCGCAGCACTTTTCGGGCATAAGGTGCCTCGATATCCGCTGCCTCGTCGAACCGGCCATCCGTCAGGAGCACCACGGCGCGCTGCGTGACGAGCACGAAGCCGTCTTCCCCAGTGAAGCCGGTCAGCCAGATCTGGTCCATCCGGTCCTGTACCAGGAAGCCGTCCAGCTTGCGCTTGGCCATCGCCTGGCGCAACTTTCCAATCCGAAACGAGTAAGGCTCTGGCAGTGTCGGGCGGGTCTTCTTCATAGTTACCCCATGTTCCGGTGACCGGGCCCCGCGGGCCCCGAGCGCGAGTCCGCTGGCACAACGCGAGTGTCCGGTCGTCCATCGACACTGGCCCGGTCGCAACGGCGTATCGCCAAGCTCGACTCCCCGCGCCTGGGACGCACTGGCCACGTGGCCGCCGGACCATATCAACGCGCCAATCTACCGCCGCCGGCGGAACCTCGCCAGTTGGCCAGCCCGAGAAATCCAGGTGCCGTTTGACGCTGGGTTCCCAAGATGCTAACCTACAGGGCTCGTGTCCGGATTGCCCGGGCACGGCTAGTCTGTGTGCGAAGTCTCTCGGGAAGAGGGTGTCATGGCCCGTAGGTGCTACTTCACCGGTAAAAGGACCATCGCCGGGCGTTCCATTGCCCGGCGCGGCAAGGCCAAGTATCTCGGCGGCGTCGGCCGCAAGACCACCGGGATCACCAAGCGCAAGTTCAAGCCCAACATCCAGAAAGTGCGCGCCGTGGTCGATGGCCGCGTGATGCGGATCCGCGTCAGTGCCAAGGCCATTCGCATGGGCTTGGTCGTCAAGCCGCCCAGACGCGATTGGAAGCCCGAGGTCCCTGAGGAAGCCGAAGCCTAGTCGGCGGAGCCCTCCACGGTGGCCGTTCAGATCGACGAAACGCTGGTGCGGCGAATGGCCAGGCTGGCTCGTCTAAGACTGAGCGACCAGGAAGTAGACCTTTTTTCTCGACAACTCACCCGCATCCTCGATTACGTCCAACAGCTTGACACCGTCGACACCGAAGGCGTGGAGCCCATGGCCCATCCCCTGGCCATCAGCAACATAGACCGCGATGACCAGCCCGGCGGCCGTTTTGACAGCGAGCGGGCCCTCGCGAACGCCCCCGAACGCCGAGGTCGCTTGTTCCGGGTGCCGGCCGTGCTCGATCAGGGATCCGGGGCCTGATCAGACGTTCCCAAAACACAATCTGCGATTGCCACGTCGTGCCGGATGACGCCGTCCAACGGCACGGTTCGCGTGCATGGCTACGGCCCAAGCGACTTCACCCCTTGCGGGTTCCTTGCTCGCCACGGACACTTGGCAGATCGGCGGCCGTCCTCGCGTGAGGCGGCGCCCAGGAATCCGTGTGGCCATCAAGCGACAATCGGCCCACAGGTGCCAATACGGGTGGCGAAGCATGCGTGAGAGCGCGTGTCACATCGCGGCGGATATCGCAGCCAGGCGGCGAACGGCGGTCGATGTTTGCCGTGAGACCCTGGCGCGGATCGACGTGCGCGACCCTCGCATCCGGGCCTTTCTCGAGGTCACGTCCGAGCACGCCCTGGAACGAGCGGCCGGCGTTGACGCGGATCTCGCCGCGGGAAAGACGCTTGGACCGCTGGCCGGCGTGCCACTCGCTCTGAAAGACAACATCTGCACGAACTTCGGGCACACCACCTGCGGCTCGAAGGCCTTGCAGAACTACGAGTCGCCGTTCAGCGCGACCGTCGTCGAACGTGTCGAGGCTGCAGGGGGGGTGATTGTCGGCAAGACCAACCTCGATGAGTTTGCCATGGGTTCATCGGGCGAGAACAGCGCGTTTCTCGCAACCCGCAATCCCTGGAATGAGCAGGCTGTCCCCGGAGGCTCATCCGCCGGGGCCGCCGCCGCCGTCGCCGCCGACATCGTCCCCGTCGCTCTTGGTTCCGACACCGGCGGCTCGATCCGGCAACCAGCGGCGCTGTGCGGCGTCGTGGGCCTCAAGCCCACGTACGGACGTGTGCCGCGGTGGGGCCTGGTCGCCTATGGCTCGAGCCTCGACCAGATCGGCCCACTGGCCGGTGGCGTCGAGGACGCAGCGCTGCTGCTGGGCGTGATCAGTGGATCCGATCCGCGCGACGCGACGAGCGCGCGTGATCCCGTTCCCAACTACCGCGATGCTCTCATCGATCGTGAACTCGCCAAGCTTGCCGGCCGGCTGCGCATCGGTGTGCCACGCGAGTACCTTGCCCCCGGGCTGGAAGCCGACACGCAGGCGGCTGTCGAGGAGGCTTTGCGCGTCTATCAGTCCATCGGAGCGACCATCGTCGACGTATCCCTGCCGCGGTCTTCTGATGCCATCGCGGCCTATTACCTCGTGGCGACGGCCGAGGCGTCCAGCAACCTCGCGCGCTTCGATGGTGTGCACTACGGACACCGGACGAGCCAGCCCGAGGACATCGACGACCTGGTCGACGCGTCACGCGATGAGGGGTTCGGCCCCGAGGTCAAGCGGCGGATCATGCTCGGCACCTTTGCCCTGTCTGCCGGTTACTATGAGGCCTACTACCTCAAGGCGCTGAAGGTCCGCCGGCTGATCAAGCGGGACTTCGACCAGGCTTTCGCAAAGTGCGACGTCGTGGTGGGGCCGACCTCCCCCACGCCGGCGTTTCCGCTCGGTGAGAGGACGGACGATCCGCTGGCGATGTACCTGGCCGACGTATACACCGTCGCCCTGAATCTCGCCGGCTTGCCCGGAATCTCGATCCCCTGCGGTTTCAGCCACGCCGGCTTGCCCATCGGGCTGCAACTGGCCGGGCCCGTGTTCGATGACATGATCGTTCTCCAGACGGCGAGGCTTTTGGAACGAGAAACAGACTGGCACACGCGTTGCCCGCCGCTGGCTCGCTGATTCGCGGGTGCTGGAAAGCCGCCGATTCCCGATTGGGGCATTTGCCGTCGGCGGCGAATTGGGAAACAATGCGTCGTCGTGGGGGAGCAGATGCGAACAATGCGCCGAGGGGATCCGATGAGCGATCTCAGAAGCCGCCGCCACATGAGAACGAAGATCATCGCCACGCTCGGACCGGCGAGCTCGACCCGTGACCGACTCGAGGAAATGTGTGATGTCGGGCTGGATGTTTGCCGCCTGAATTTCAGCCACGGCGAACTCGAGGGGCACGAACGCACGCTCGAGCTCGTGCGCTCCATTGCAGCCGACCGCGGCAGCCCCATGGCTGTCATCGGGGACCTCTGCGGCCCCAAGATCCGGCTGGGTGTATTCCGCGACGAGCCCGTGGAGCTGGAACCTGGTCAGACTGTCCGGATGACTCGCGGCGATGGCGAGTGCACGGCTCGGCACCTGACGACCAGCTACCCCGCGCTGATCGACGAAGTAGACGTCGGGCAGCGAATCTACATCGACGACGGCCTTGTGCGGCTGGTCGTGACCGACCGCGGGCCAGATGAGCTCACATGCCAGTGCACCACCGGTGGGGCGCTGAGCAGCCGCAAGGGCGTCAATCTCCCCGATACGCCGCTCTCGACCCCCACGCTCACAGAAAAGGATCACCGTGATCTCAATTGGGCGATCGACCATGACCTGGACTACGTGGCGTTGTCGTTTGTTCGCGAGCCAGAGGATCTATACGAGCTTAAACGGCTGATCAAGGCGCGCGGCAGCTCGATTCACGTCATCATCAAAATCGAGAAGCAGCAGGCCCTGTGGCATCTCGAAGAGCTCGTGGCCCATACGGACGCCGTGCTCGTGGCCCGCGGCGACCTCGGCGTCGAGACGGACATCTGGGGCGTGCCGTTGATTCAGAAGGACATCGTGGCCCATTGTCGCTCGGTCGGCGTCCCCGTCATCGTCGCCACTCAGATGCTCCAGAGCATGATCGAGAGCCCCATGCCCACGCGCGCCGAGGTCAGCGACGTGGCCAACGCGATCATCGACCGGTCGGATGCCGTCATGCTCTCCGGCGAGACCGCGATCGGCCGATTCCCGGTCCAGTCCGTGGACATGATGAACCGCGTCGCCGTCTCCACCGAGGAGTACCTCCTCAAACATCCCCCGATGGAGATCGTGGCGAACGCAGCCCCCAAGCACCGCCCGACGGCTGCCGTCGCGCACGCCGCCGTCGCCGCCGCGAAGGACTTGGGGGCCCGGCTCGTCGCTGTCTGGTCGGCAACCGGGGCGACGGTGCGTATGGTGGCCCAACACCGCCTCCCCATGCCCGTCGCTGGCCTGAGCTACGACCCGCGGGTATGCCGGCAGATGAGCCTGCTCTTCGGCGTCATCCCGATTCGGGTGGAGCCGATGGATAACCCCGCCGCCATGGCCGTTGCCCTCGATGGGATTCTCCTCGACCGCAAGCTCGTGGTCCCCGGTGACATCGTCGTCGTCGTCACATCCACCCGGCCCACCGCGCCCGGTGGAACCGATTCGACGGTTGTCCGGCGGATCGAGGCCCCCCCGGAGAGGTAGCCGGGCCGTGGCCACGTACCTCCGCAGCCGGATCTGACGGCCGGGAGCGGTCACGAAAACCAAAGGCCGGGAGATACCTGCCGCTATGCTGGTGACCGGCCGCTTGCCCCTCCGGATCCACGTCCGATAACTGTCGATGCGGGCAGTGTTCACGCATCTCTTGCCCACGCCGCTAGATGGATTGACGCCGGATGCTATACTACGACTCTGTGTCTCGGCGGAGCTGAGCGCACGGCGGTAGGTGGGTTGGCTTTGCGGACGTGCAATCGGCCGCAGGACTCGGATTCGGATAGGCCGTGCGGGAGGATCTCCGACGAGACCGGAGGAGTCCAGACGTGCCTGCGTGGCACCGTCTGGCAATTGCCGAGCCAAATGCAGCCGTTCGTCCGGAATGGGGCCGGGCCCGGCCTAGCCATGCCGGATTTGGCCGACGGTAGCAGCGCGCCCGTGAGTTGTTGGAGGATTCGATTCGATGGCAGACACGCCCGGCGAAATCAGTGTGGAAGACAACGGCAAGGGAAAAGAGCCGTCCCTCAACAAGTACTTCAAGGCTGTGATCAAGCTCCAGGTTTCTGACCTGCACCTTAAGGCCGGTCGACCCGCCTATGTGCGGGCGAAGGGCGATCTCCGACCCCTGCAGGGAGGGGCCCTGAGTGCCGACAAGATCCATGACGGCATCTTCGAGCTACTCTCCGACAAGCAGAGGACTCTCTACGACGAACGAGGCGCCGTGGACTTCGCATACGACGTCGGCCCCCAGGGGGACGCCGACCGATTCCGCGTCAACGCGTTCCAGCAGCGGGGCCAGATGTCCGTCGCCGCTCGGCGTGTGTCACGCGATATCCGCAATTTCGAGGAGCTGTACCTGCCAGCGACGATGGCCAACATCGCCGACTTCAACCAGGGCATGGTGCTGCTCGCCGGTATCACCGGTTCCGGAAAGAGCACGACCATCGCCGCCCTGATTGATTTCATCAACGCCCGCGACCCGGTCCACATCGTGACCGTCGAGGATCCGATCGAGTACCTCTTCACCGACAAGAAAGCGGTCATCAACCAACGCGAGGTGGGCATCGACGTGATCGATTTCCACGACGCGCTCAAGTACCTCATGCGTGAGGACCCGGATATCGTCCTGATCGGCGAGATGCGCGACGTCGAGACGTTCAGCGCGGCGGTCCACGCTGCCGAGACCGGGCACCTCGTCTTCGGCACCATTCACGCATCGAGCTCCTCGCAGACTATCTCACGTATTCTCGACCTCTTCCCCGCGGATGAACGCCGCTCGGTTCGGCAGGCGCTGGAGTTCAACCTGAAGTCCATCATCTGCCAGAAGCTGATCCCCAGCATCAAGGACGGGGTGCCTCTCGTCCCCACCGTCGAGATCATGCTCACCAATGCCTCGGTCCGGAAGCTCATTCGCGAGGAGCGCGACAACGAGATCATTGACGTCATCCGCGCTTCGTACGACGATGGCATGGTTGACTTCACCGAACACCTGCGCCGTCTCGTGGACACTGGGTACATCGATCACGCGACGGCGTACGAGGCCGCGCCGAACCCCGATGAGCTGCGAATGGCGCTGAAGGGCATCCAGTCGGCGAAGAGCGGAATCTTGGGTTAACACTGCGCGTTGCCGCTCTCGGAGCGGTGTCAGGAGTTGCCATCGTGACTGACTGCCTGGAGTTGCTCGCCCAGCTTCCGACGACCTACGTCTTCATCAACCCGTTCAAGCTGGTCGCCTTCGTGCTCGTGTTCACCGTCTGGACCATGTTCGCCCAATGGGTCGACAAGGACACGATCGCGGTCAACACCTACCGCATTCTGTGGAACATGATTGTCCTCGGTGTAGGAGCCGCTGCCGTTGCGATTGGCCTCCTGGTCCCCATGTTCGTGGTCGGGTTTCTGCTCTTCCTCGTGGCCAACCTGGTCCTGATGATCGTCTACATCGTCCACCGCAACAAGCTCGTGGCCGAGACCGATCGCGTTTTGACGCGTGAGCACTTTCGTCGCATTCGCGAAGAAGGGCTCACCGGTAAGAAGAAGAAAAAAACCATCGAGGTCAAGGAGCGCGTACGACTAACCGGTGCGGACCACGAGGTCGTCGCGATCCCCGAGGGTGACATCGAGCGCGAGCAGTACCGCGTCGCACAGGACCTGCTCTTCGAGGCACTTTGGCGGCGAGCCGCTTCGATCGAGGTCTCGCCCGCGGGGCAGGAGGTCGCGAAGGTCGCCTTCGTGATTGATGGCGTCCCGACCGAACGCGACAGCGTCCCCCGCCAGGATGGGGACAACCTGGTCACCTTCTGCAAGCAGATCGCCGGCCTGAATCTCGAGGAGCGGCGCAAGCCGCAACAAGGCGAGGTCATGGCCGCCATCGGCGACAACAAGCACAAGGTCTTTGTGAAAACGGACGGCTCGACCGCCGGCGAGAAACTGACGCTGCGCATCATCTACGACGAGATCAACTACAAGGTCCCGGATCTCGGTCTCAATCCCAAGCAGCTCGATGCAGTCGTCACCATCAAGGAAGAAACCAACGGGCTCATCCTCCTTTCCGCGCCCCGGCAAAACGGCCTGACGACCTCGATCTACAGCTTCACCCGAACGCACGATCGATTCCTCCAGAACGTGCAGACGATCGAGTACGAGAAAGAGCTTGCGCTCGACAACGTCACGCAGAACATCTTCGTGCCCGGAGAGGGCAAGACGTTCGCCGAACGCCTGCTCAAGCTCGTCCGCGCCGACCCGGATATCATCGTGCTGCCCGAGCTCCGGGAGCGCGAAGCCGCCGCGACCGCCGCCAGGGCCGCCGCCAAGAAGCAGAAGGTCTATGTCGGCATGATTGCGAACGACGTGTTCGAGGCCCTCGGTAAGTGGATTGCGGCCGTCGGTGACCGGGCCCTCGTCGCCAAGGGGCTGTTGGCTGTCGGCAACCAGAGGCTCGTGCGCATCTTGTGCAAGGAGTGCCGCCAGGCCTACAAGCCCGATCCCTCGATGATGCGGAAGCTGAATCTCCCGGCTGACAAAGTCCTCTACCGCCCGCCGGAGCCCGAGTTTGACAAGCATGGCAAGCCCATCATCTGCCAGGCCTGCCAGGGAACCGGCTACAGCGGCCGCACGGCGATTTTCGATTGGCTTGTCGTCGACGACGGTCTCCGCGAGGTGATTCGACGCAGCAAGGCCATGAGTGAAATCCAGGGCTACCTCGTCAAGAAGGGCGGACTGGGATTGCAGAACCAGGCGCTGCTGAAGGTCCTCGACGGCGTCACCAGCATCCAGGAAATCGCACGGGCCGTCCGCGGATCGAGAAGCGGGGGTGGGCCACGACCGAAACCCAAGGCACGACCGGCGGCACAACCCGGCAAGCCCCGCGGAGGGAACTGAGCGATGATCCTCAACATCTTCGCGCTGCTAAGCGTCCTCGGCATCACCTTCATGCACTCGATGTTCGGACTCTTCAGCGGAATCATCAACGTCTTCTGCAGCATCACTGCCCTCGCGGTCGCGTTCGGGTTTGCCGAGCCCCTCAACGACTGGGTGACGAGCACCATCCAACTGCACTCGGCCTACACCGAGCCGTTCGCCCTCATCCTGCTGTTCGTCGTCACGCTTGTCGTCTTGCGCCTCCTGACCGACACCCTCCTGCGCGGCAACGTACGCGTCCCCATGTACCTCGATTGGGGCGGCGGCGCCGTATGTGGCTTCATCAACGCCCAGATCATCGTCGGCGTCATGGCGACCGGTTTCATGATGCTCCCCTTTGGCGGCCGTGTCATGATGTACTCGGCCGAAGAGCGGGCCGAGGACGACGAGCTCGATCCCCTCACACAACGCGTCAAGTTCGAGTCCAACAGCCTTTGGCTTCACTCCGATGCCTTTGCCATCGGCCTCTTCAATCTGCTCAGCAACGGCAGCCTGCGGGGCTCGGAGCAGCTTGAGAACGTCTACCCAGACTACGCCCAATGGGCCTTCTGGAGCGGCAACACCGTCCAGCATTCGTCTCTCACCGCGCCGCTGCGCGACGAGAAGGGCGGCGACGGATTCAAAAACGGACTCAGGGTCGACCGCTGGTGGAAGCTCGACCCCTCGGTCCGCTTCGCCTCCGAAACCACCCGCTACCGCCGCCAGAATCCAACACGGGACAACGCTGAGCCTTCCTACGCACCATTCGACTTCCAGGCACAGCCCGGCCACCGGCTGATCGGTGCCCGGCTGTTGCTGACCAAGGCCTCCGCCGATCGAGGCGACAAGACCACGCCCTTCCACCGCTTCCGCAGTACGATGATCCGCATCGTCGGTGATCGCGTCGCGCCCGACGGCTCACACGAGCCGCACCACTATGTGCCGCAGGTAATCGGCGGTGCCGATTCGCGCATCGGGACGCATCTGCGCGTCACCGACATCGATTCCAACTTCAGCATCCCCGGTAGCGCCGACACGCCCGTCGACGTCTATTTCGAGGTCCCCGACGACTTCGAGCCCCGCTTCGTCGAATACCGCCGGCATGCCCGCGCAGCGCTCACGGCCGCGACACTCACAGAGACCCCGCCGACGGACCGGCTGACTGCCGCCGGCGGTGCGACCGATCAACGCGGGCGACAACGTTCCGGCCCCGCGAGCTTCATCGACACCGTCATCCGCGGCGCGACCGGCGACAACGACCGCCTCCCGTTCCTCTTCTCCAAGGACCGCCTCGTTAGCAATTCCAATGTTGACCTTCGCGGCAACCTGTTCATGTCCGGCCGCCTCTCCGGCGACCGAGAAGCGCTGATGGCCGCCGGTGGGGACGCCTCCATTGAGCGGTTCCTCATCCCCGAAGGTAAGCGGATCTTCCAGTTGCAGACCCGCCCCAAGCAGGCTGCTTCCCTCCCCGGGCAGGTCCTCAACTTCGTCGGCTCCGTCACCAACGCCTACTACCTCGTCGACGACACCGGCGACACCTACATCCTCGCCGGCTACTACGCCCTGATCCAGCGCGATGGGAGGGAGTACATCGAGCTCTTCTTCACGCCCGACCCGGAGGCCGAGGGCTTTAACGGCATGCTCCGGTTCAGCGACGACACCCGCCGGGATCTGCGCAACCAGGATGACGCCATCCTCGGGCTGTTGTTTGTCGTCCCCCCCGGCAAATCCTTCGACAAGATCAAGGCTGGCGGGTCGATGGTCGAGTTCGGCGAGAAATTCCGCGTCAAGCTCAACTAACCCGGAAGCCGGGCCACAGCGGGCCTTGCGCTTGACTTCCCGCGCTGAAATGATAGCCTGATGAGACTGAAACGAGCGTGCCCCCCGGGCACCTCCGGTCCCCGATAGCTCAATTGGTAGAGCGAGCGGCTGTTAACCGCTAGGTTGTAGGTTCGAGTCCTACTCGGGGAGATACGACGGTCCGTCTCAAACCGAGGCGGACCTGTTTGTTTACAGGGGGCGAGCGGCGGGCCG
>Ga0272441_10005916_pt1 | contig 20928 bp, 22 predicted proteins | sample SSMProp6N_FD_193582 | JGI IMG/M metagenome (GOLD analysis project Ga0272441, IMG submission 193582) | Marine sediment archaeal communities from Little Sippewissett salt marsh, Falmouth, MA, United States - SSM-Prop-6N | ecosystem: Environmental > Aquatic > Marine > Wetlands > Sediment ...
CCAATCCGAAATCCCAAATCCCAAATCCGAAATCCCATCCCATGAACGTCTACGAGATCTTCCGGAGCCTCCAGGGCGAGACGACCCGCGCGGGCGTCCCGATGGACTTCGTCCGCTTGGCCGGCTGCGACCTGGCGTGCACGTATTGCGACACGGCCGCCGCCCGCGATCCGTCCGCCGGCCGGGCGATGACCGTCGCCGAGGTCCTGGCCGCCCTCCCCTCGCCGCCGCTGCCGTGGGTCGCCGTCACCGGCGGCGAGCCGCTGCTGCAACTCGCGGACGTGAACGCCCTCATCGCGGCCCTCGCCGAGACGGGCCAGCGGGTGCTGGTGGAGACCTCCGGGGCCCATTCCGTGGCGGCCCTCGACGCCCGGGCCGTCCGCGTGCTGGACGTCAAGACGCCCGGCAGCGGAATGGCCGACCGCATGGACTGGACGAACCTGGACCACCTCCGCCCCACCGACGAGGTCAAGTTCGTCCTGACGGACCGGGCCGATTACGCGTGGGCGTGCGACGTGGTCGACCGCCACGGCCTCGCGGACGGGACCACCGTCCTGATGGGCCCGGCCCGGCCGTCGCTGGATTCGGCGACGGTGGCAAAATGGATCCTGGAAGCCGGCCGGCCCATCCGCCTCAACCTCCAGATTCACAAGGACTTAGGCCTGCGTTAGGGTCTTGGGAAGGCCGAAAGTCGCGGGCGTCCCTCCCTTGACAATCCGCCCCCCGGCGCTTATACTGCCTGCTCTACAGTAGCCGTGGAACATCCAAGAACGAGGGGATGCCTTCATGCGGTCACGCGAACTCGAACAATTCCGTAAATTGCTGTTGGCGAAGCGGCGGATGCTGGCGGGCGACGTCACCGGCCTCGAACAGGCCGCCCTCCAGAACAGCCGGCAGGATGCGAGCGGCGACCTCTCGAAGATGCCGCTCGACATGGCCGACGTCGGCTCCGATAATTACGAGCAGGAATTCACCCTCAGCCTGATCGAGACGGAGCAGGCGACGCTTCAGGAAATCGACGAGGCCCTCGAACGCATCGAGAACAAGACGTTCGGCACGTGCGAGGGGTGCGGCGGCCGCATCCCCAAGGCGCGCCTCAAAGTCCGCCCCCACGCCAAGTACTGCATCGAATGCAAACGCCGCCAAGAACAGGGCTCGCTCTAACCGACGCCCGGAGCCACGCCCGGCTCTGGAGCGTCGTGGCGGGCGGCGTGGCGGTGGACCTGGCGAGCAAGACCCTCCTCTGGTCCTATTTGGCCGGCCCGCCCGACGCGGGCGGCCGGACGGTCGATTTCCTTCCCGGTTTCCTTCGGCTGGTGGCCAGCCGCAATCCCGGCATCGTTTTCGGCATGAACCCGGCCGACTGGTTCTCCCTCGGCGCGGGCGCCGGGCAGGTCCTGACGGCGGTCCTGACGGTCCTGACCGCCGGCCTCATCCTGTACGTCTTCGCCGACTCGCCCCGCAGCCGCGGCTGGACGCACGTCTGGTGCGCCCTGATTCTGGCCGGGGCCCTCGGCAACCTGTACGACCGCCTCGTCTACGGGTACGTCCGGGACGTCTTCCAGTTCACGCTGACGGTGGGCGGCAAGGCCGTCTGGCCGTTCGTCTTCAACGCCGCCGACGTCTTCCTGGTGTTCGGCGTGGCGATGCTGGCGTTGGCGATCCTTCGGTCGCCTCGGCCGGACGCCGCCGCCGAGGCGCACGCGGAGGCCCCCGCCCGTGAGCGAGGCTGAGCGCGACATCGCGATGATGCAGCGGGCCCTGGACCTGGCGCGCCGGGGGCTCGGACGCGTCGAGCCGAACCCGATGGTCGGGGCCGTCGTCGTCCGCCGCGACCGCATCGTCGGCGAAGGCTGGCACGCCCGATTCGGCGGCCCGCACGCGGAGGTCGTCGCCCTGGAGGCCGCCGGCGACGACGCCCGCGGGGCCGACCTCTACGTCACCCTGGAACCGTGCTGCCATCACGGCAAAACCCCCCCCTGCACGGAGGCCATCCTGAAGGCCGGCGTCCGGCGGGTCATTGCGGCCGTGGAGGACCCGTTCCCGGAGGTGGCCGGCAAGGGCTTTGCGCGGCTGCAGGAGGGCGGCGTGGAGGTGACTGTCGGCGTCCTTGAAGAGGAGGCCCGCCGCACGAATGCCGCCTTCTTCAAGCGGACCCGCACGGGCCGGCCGCTCGTCATCGCGAAGTGGGCGATGACCCTCGACGGCCGCCTGGCCGACGCCCGCGGCGACAGCCGATGGATCTCCGGCGAGGCGAGCCGCCGCCGCGTCCACGAGGTCCGCCGCGTCTCCGACGCCGTCGTCGTCGGGTCCGGGACGGCCCTGGCGGACGCCCCGTCGCTGACGGTGCGGCACGTGGATCCGCTGCCGGAGCGGGGCCAGCCGACGCGGGTGGTGCTGGACGGGCGGCTGCGCCTCCCGCCGGACGCCGAGCCGGCCGCCTCCGCCCGCGAGGTGCCGGTCCTCGTCTACACGCGCGAGGAGGCGGCGAGCGAAACGGGCGACCGGGCCGAGGCCCTCCGCGCCGCCGGGTGCGAGGTCGTCGGCGCGGGCGCCGGGCCGGGCGGCGTGGACCTCGGAGCCGTCCTCGACGACCTCGGCCGACGCGGCGCCAGCCGGGTGCTCATCGAAGGCGGGGCGCGAGTGCTCGGGTCGCTGTTGGCGGGCGGCCTGGCGGACCGCGTGATGGTCTTCATCGCCCCTCGGCTCCTGGCGGCGGGCGATGCGCGGTCGCCGCTCCAGGGACCCGCCGGACGCGCCCTCGCCGACGCCCTCCCCCTGCACGACATGACCGCCGAGCCGATGGGCGACGACGTGCTCATCGAGGGGCGGCTCGGGGAGTTTTGAGGGGTGCGCTCATTCTCGCCGCGCGAGGTCCAAAAAAACACTGGCGGGCAAGCCGCCAGTGGCACTAATCCAGGTATCTCACCCTCACCCCTTCCCTCTCCCGTCAAGGGAGAGGGGGACACTGCTACCACGCCCCGTAGCGTGCCTGCCAAAGGTCGAGGAGGCGGCGGGCGCGGGCTTCGTCGCTCATCCCCTCCAGGACGGCCTGGTCCTGCGGGCTGAGGGTGGCGACGAACGCCTTCAGTTTGGCGGCCCTTTCGCGGAGGAACGCCCGGCGCTCTTCCGGCAGCTCGCGGAACGCCCCGTATCGCTCAAGCAGGGCCTGGCGCTGCCCGGCCTCCAGGCCCGCCAAGTTCCAGTACCGGTCCAGGAGGCGGCGGCGCTCGTCCTGCGACATTGTCTGCCAGCGGATGGCGTTGGCCTGGGCTTCCCGCGGGTCGAGGGCCAGGCGGGACGGCAGGTCGAGCGGCGTGGCAGCCCCCGGGGCGGAGACCTCCGTCTCGGTCGCCGCGACCTGCGACACGCGGGCCGCTCCCGTACCGCCGATGAGGATGCGCGGCCCGACGAGTCCCGCCACAGTCCCGCACGCAACGGCCGTCACCACGCACACCAGCAGCAGCCGGGTGCGACGCCGGCGGCGCTGGAGCAGGCGGGCGAGTTGGGCGCGGCGGGGATCCATGTCAGGCTCCGTCGGACGCCTCGTCCTCAGGGCCGCGGTCCAGGCGGTCCATCGCCTGAATCACCGCGACCTCGTCCATCAGCTGCACGTCTTCCAGGAACGACACGTGCCGGCTGACCTCGCACTCGACCGGGCTGGCCGGTTTCGCCGACATGCCCGTCCAGGCGTAGACGGCGAAGCCGAACGTGAGGCCGGCCGCCACCCCCAGGACCGACGCCAGGGCGTGCCGGCGCCGCTCGTGCGGCTCCAGGCGCGCCGCGAAACGGCTGAGGTCTTTCTCGTCGACCACCCGGGCCATCATCCGTTCGGTGAATCCCGACCGGACGGGGGCGGGCGGCATCTCGTCCAGCAGACGCCAACTCTGCTGGAGCAGCCGCATCTGCGCCCGGCACGCCTCGCAGCGGGCCAAGTGGCGGCGCACGGCCTCCGCGGTCGACGGCTTCAGTTCGCCGTCGAGGTACGCCACCAGCACGCTTCGGACCCATTGACACGGAGGCGACATGGCCTTCGCCTTGCCTGAACGTTTGTTCATCCGCTTAAACACGGGGACCGCCGGGCAGGTATTGCTAAAAGGCGGGGAAAACCAGGGCCGATCCGGACAGGCGCTCAGCCGACGCGTTGGCGGCCTCGGCCCGTCCGGATGTAGAGCAGGAGGTGGTCTTTGAGGTTGTCGCGGGCGCGGGCCAGCAGGCTCTTGACGGCCATGGTGCTGCACCCGATGGTGTTGGCGATCTCGGCGTAACTCATGCCCTCGTACTTGTTCAGGACGACGGCGACCTGCTGCTTTTCGGGGAGTTCGGCAATCGCCTCCCGGACCTTCTCCTGGAGTTCCTCCTGGTGCAGGTCGTGGTCCGGCATTTTGGTGTCGGGGTCCGGCATGGCGCGGGGGCCGTCGCCGAAGTCCATCACCTGGTCGATGGAGACGTCGTCCTTGCGGTTGGCCCGGCTGCGAAGGGCGTTCAGGCTGACGTTGGCCGTGATGCGGAACATCCACGTCGAGAACTTCGCGGTGGGCTTGTACGTCTTGCGGGCGCGGTAGATGCGGAGGAAGACTTCCTGGGCGAGGTCCTCGGCGTCGGAGGCGTTGCTGATGAAGCGGTAGATGAGGCCGACGACCCGGCTGTGATTCCGCTCCACGAGTTCCTGAAAGGCGAGTTCCTCGCCCTTCTGGAACCGGAGCATCAGGCTCACGTCGTAGTCAGCCGCTGCGCCCCGTCGGCCTGCCTGTTCGTAGGAACCGGCAACAGCGGCGATGGCCTTAGCCATATCGGCTCCGATCGGTCAGGAGGGACACCCCGCACGGATGTTCTGCGTGGAATTCGGCCCTGTTGCAGGCAGGCGCCCCTTCGCTCGCCTCTCCTTCTTGATACGATTTGGCGGGCGAATGTCCAGAAAAAAATGATTGCCGCGCGCCCCGGGTGCGCCAGCGTTTTATGGCGGGTGGCATGGCCACCCGATGTTGGGTGGCCATGAGGTCTCCAAGGGCCCATGGCCACGCAAGCGTGGCCATGCCACCCCCGTTCGTATGGCTTGCCAGGAGATTTTGGCGCACCACGCGCTGCGGCCGTCGCGAACGCGAACGTTTCCGGCAAATCGGTTTCAACGCAGAGACCGCGGAGACCGCAGAGAACGACGAGAGGCCGAGTGCGCCGGAGGCGCGGTAGGATAAGTCCACCCGCTGTGAGGGTGTCTGCCGTTACTCAGCCCCTGCGTTTGCCGTTGCTTTGTCTCTGCTTTCCTCTGCCTTCTCCGCGGTCTCTGCGTTAAAAACCGAGGCCCGGAAACCTCCCCCTTCGCCACCCGACCGTGAGGCTACCCGTCCATCGTCGCGAGGAGGGTTTCCAGGGTCTCGCGGGCGCGGGCCAGGTCGCCGGCCCGGTCTTGGCCGGCCTCGCGCTCGACGATCAGGCCGCCCGCGAACCCGCCCTCCGCCAGCGTGCGGATGACGTCCTCCAGGGGCACCTCGCCGGTGCCGAGCGGCACGTCCGCGCCCCACACCTCGCCGGGCGCCGCGGAGGCCGTCCCGTCTTTCATGTGGGCGTTGGAGGTGCGCGGCCCGAGGAGGCGGGCGGCCTGAAGCGGATCGTCCGACCCGTACAGGACGAAGTTCGCCGGGTCGAAGTTGACCGTGAGGTAGTCGCGTCCGAGTTCGTCCATGGCGGCGAGGAGATGCTCGGCGGATTCCTGGCCCGTCTCCAGACCGATGGTCAGGCCCGCCTCGTGGATGGCGTCGACGGCCGTGGCGAGGCGATCCATGAAATCGGCGTGGGCGGCGTCGCCGGGCGGCGGAATGAACCCCGCGTGGATCGTCACGTTGCCGATGCCGAGGTCCGCGAACGCCTTCGCCCACACCTTGCACTGCTCGAGGCGCTCGGGGAAATCGTCCGGGTCGATGAACCCGCCCGTGGCGCGGATGGACTCGATGGACGAGTAATCCTCGCCGGGGAAGATGATGCACGCCGCCGGCACCGCGAGGCCCGTCCGCTCGATGGCGGCGCGGATGCGCGCCACGCCCTCCGGCGTGGCGTCCGACGGCTGGCGAAACGTCAACTGGACGGCTTCGTAACCGATCTCCTTCACCTTTTCGAGCGAGGCGACGGTGTCGTCCATCGCGAGGGACCAGAGAGCGGCTCCGACGAGGTGCTGGGCCATGGGTCGTCCTCCGCAGTGCAGCGTTCCGGTTTGCCTTAAGTTGGCCCGCCGGCGGCTCCGATACCGCAGGAGAGCGAGGACTACCCTACCGTGCCGCAGGACACACGTCAAGACGAGCGTCCGCTGTACCGGATCGGCGAGTTGGCCGAGATGGCCGGCGTCTCCCGCCAGGTCGTGAGCACCTACTGCATGTACGGGCTCGTGCAGGAGACGGCCCGGACACCGGGCGGGCACCGGCTGTTCGACGAATCCACGGCCCGGCGGATCCAACTCATCCAGAAACTGAAGGCCCGGTACACGCTGGGCGAGATCCGCGAGATCTTCATCCGGGACCGGTTTTGAGCCTTGCCCACACCGCCCAACACGTCACTCCGAGCGAGTCCCGGCGTGCAAGGCGAAGAACCCCGACGGGGCGAAGGCGGGGTTCTGGTATTCCGGCCCGTTCACCGAGGCCTTGCTCGTGGGGACGCTGGCCATCCGCCTCCAGAAACGCATCGAGTGGGACGCCGAGAAGATGGCAGCCAGGAACGTGGACGCGTCGCCGCTGATTCGCAAGACGTACCGGAAAGGGTTTGGAATCTGAGGCGAGTGCGGAGTGCGGAATTCAGATTGCGGAGTGGACGACATCTAACGCGGAACGCAGAACGGGGAATGCGGAACGGCGGTGTCGGGGCGGTCTATCCCGGAGGCGGGGGAACCTCACCCTGCGGTGCTGTGAGGTGGTTCTTGAGGTATTGCCGGTCCCGTTCCGGCATGCCAGGATTGCGCAACTCCGCTTCGACAGTACGCCGGGCTTCGGCGTCGTCAAGCGACGCAAGGGTAATAAGGGCACTGACTTTGAGCGAGTACATGCCAGACTCTTCATCAGATAACTCGTCAATCGCCTTGTCCGGCCACTCCTCCAGTTCCTTTACGAGTTCCACCAGCGCTCTGACAGCCCCGGGCGTCGCGATTTCCCCCAAGGCATAGACGGCAGCAGATCGGGCCTGCTCACTCTCGTTCGCATCGCCCATGATGTCGATCAACACCGGCACGCTTTTCTCTGTGCCCACGAATCCCAACGCCTGGGCGATGAACCAGCGGGAGAAGCCGGTTTCTTCCGGCTTCCGTTCGAGGAACCCGAGTAGAACCTCTTCACAGCCACGGATCCGCCGTCCCTCGCGTTCCCATCTCTCCCACGATTCGTAACGCTCGACGGGACGCCAACCATGTTCCTCCTCCGTAAGATGCCGCGCCACATCGGCCGCAAGGCCATAGAACTGGCGAGGCGACTTACGAAGCCAGAGTACGACCTCGTCCTCAGGCGAGCAGCCCGCAGTGAAAAGGCCGACCGCCACTGGAAGCATCCACCAGCCGTGAGGTTTCATTGACATTCTCCGATTGCCCGCGCTCGCAACCGCAGACGCACCATATTCAGGGCGTAGAGGGCGGCACGCTCGCGGACGAGGGCGCGGTCGCCGGGGAAACGTTCGCACACGGCGTCCGTCCCGTTCGCATCGGCGAGGGCGAACCAGACCGTTCCGACGGGTTTCTCAGGACTCCCCCCGCCCGGCCCCGCGATGCCGGTGACGGCGACGGCCAGACTTGCGCCGGTGCGGCGGCGGGCGCCCTCGGCCATTGCCCGGACGACGGGCTCGCTGACGGCACCGTGGGCCGCGATGAGCGATTCCGGCACGCCGAGCGCGTCGACCTTCGACGCGTTGGCGTACGCGACGACGGCCTCCAGCAGGTGGTCGCTCATGCCGGGGACGGCCACGAGTTTGGCGGCCACGAGGCCGCCGGTGCACGATTCGGCAAGGGCGAGGGTCGCGCCGGCCGCGCGCAAGGCGTCGGCGACGGCCGACGCCATCGTCTCCTCCCCTTCCCCAAAAACGGCGTCGCCGAGCCGCTCGCGGACCGCGGCGGCGTCAGCCCCCAGCAGACGGTCGACCTCATCGGCGGGGCCGGAGGCGTGGACGTGCACGTCGATGACGCCGGTGTGGCAGGCGGTGCCGAGACGCGTCGGCCGGCCGGCGGCCATGAGGTCCGCCAGGCGCTCGCCGAGTTCCGACTCCGGCAGACCGAACGTGCGGACGGTGCGGACGCGGGTCACCCGGCCGGGGGCGGCGTTCTCGAGGCGCGGCAGGACGGACTCCTGGAGCATGGCCCGCATCTCGCCCGGCACGCCCGGCAGGCAGAAGACCTGCGCTTCGCCCAGGCGGACGGCGATGCCGACCGCCGTGCCGATCGGGTTCGGCAGCGGCTCGGCCCCGTCCGGCAGGAGCGTCTGGACGCGGTTCGACTCGCTGATGCGCTTGCCGCGCGCGGCCGCCCAGGCGTCCAGGTGGGCAACGGCGTCGGGGTGCGCGACGAGCCGTGCGCCCATCGCCTCGGCCAGGCCGTGACGGGTGCAGTCGTCCGCGGTGGGCCCGAGGCCGCCGGTCGCGATGACGACGTCGGCCTCGGCGGCGGCGCGGCAGACGGCGGCGGCGATGGCGCCGTCGTCATCGTCGACCGTCTCGTGACGGATCACATCGACGCCGAGAGCCGTGACGGCCCGGGCGATGTCGGCGGCGTGGGTGTCGAGCCGCAGGCCGCGGACGAGTTCCGTGCCGATGCTGAGGATGACGGCGTTCATGACGGTTCGTTACCCCTCACGGGAACACGCTCCCCTCCGGGTCGCGGCTAAGAGGTTCACCGGCTGAAGTGGAAAAAGATGACGTCGCCGTCCTGGACGACGTAGTCGCGGCCTTCGAGGCGGACGTGGCCGTCGGCCTTGGCCTGCTTGACGTCGCCGGCAGCCTTCAGGTCGTCGAAGGCGACGACCTCGGCCCGGATAAAGCCATGGGCCATGTCGGTGTGGACGCTGCCGGCGGCGTCGACGGCGGAGGCCCCGCGCGGCAGGCTGCGGGCAGCGACCTCCTTCTCGCCCGTCGTGTAGAAGGTGATGCGGTCGAGCGCCGCGTGGACGCCGGGCAGCAAGCCGGGCGTGTGGAGCCGGTCGAGGCCCATCTCCTCGAGGAACGCCACCTGCTCGTCGGGCGCCAGGCCGCGTATTTCCGCCTCCAGCGACGCGCACAGGCCGAACACGGGCGTCGGCAGGTCCGGATGGCCGGCCGCCACCTCGTCCGGCCGGCCGGCGTCGTGCTCGTCCACGTTCAGCACCGTGACGGTCGGCTTGAGGGTGATGGCGGCGAAGTTGCGGAGGATGTTTCGCTCGGTCTCCGTCTCGGGGACACCCTGGAGGGGCTGCTCGGCCTCCAGGGCCTGGAGGCAGCGCTCGAGGAAGGCCCGCTCGGCCTGAAGGGCGTCGCGGTTCGGAACCGGCTTGGCGGCCTGGGCCTCGACCTTCTCGATGCGGCGTTCGACGACGGCGAGGTCGGCGAGCAGGAACTCGCCGGCCAGGGTCGCGGCGTCGGCCTCCGGGTCAACCCCCCCGGGCACGTTCTCGGACTCGAACGCGCGGAGGACGTAGACGAGGGCGTCGGCCCGGTGGAAGTGTTCCAGGATCTGCGTGTTCCGGCTCTCCAGGTCGCTGCGGCCGGGGGCGAGGCCCGGCAGGTCCAGCCACTGGAGATGGACCGGCACCTTCTTGGGCGTACCGTAATGGGCGTGGAGCCAGTCGAGGCGCTCGTCCGGGACGGCGACGGCGGCGGCGTTGGGCCGGTCCGCCCGCGCAGGCTGACCGGCGGAGTCGACGGCCCCTTCCGTGAGGGCGTCGAAGAGGCAGGTCTTTCCGGAAAGCGGGAGTCCGGCGAGGGCGATGTTCACGGGAGCTCTCCAGTGGCAGCGGCCGGGACCGGCCGTCACATAGCGCGACGGGTCGGAAGACCCGGCGTGCGGGCGTGGTGCACGGACGTCTACTTCCGGCCGGCGCCGGCGCGGGCGTCCGCGTGCTCGTACGCCTTCCCGATTTTTGCGAGGATGGACGAGAGGTTGGCGAGGTCACGGTCGCTGAGCGACTCCAGGGCCTCCATGCTGGTCTTGATTTTGGCGCGGCGGTAGGCGTCGACGGCCCGGCGGCCTTTGGGGGTGATGGAGACGTCGATCTTGCGTTTGTCGTCCGGGTTGATGGAGCAGATGACGAGTTTCTCGTCGTACCGCTGCTCCAGGGCCTTGAGGATGCGCGACATCTGGGCGGGCAACACGCCGACGTACTTCCGGAGGTCGCCGACGGACATGGCTTCGGCGTCTTCGAGGGCGTCGAGGGCGAGGAACTCCGACTCCGACAGGTCGTAGCCGCCCTTGAACTTCTCGCGTTGCGACTCGAACCACGTACGGCGGGTGAGTTCGAACATCTGGAGAGCCAGAGCCTGCATCGCCTGATCGCGGTCTTTCACGCACGCCTCCAGGGCCGACGGGGAAGGGCCGATGATGTGTCCCGTCCGGGCCTCAGGTGTTGCGGCCGGCGGCATCTTGCGCGGCGGCGGATTCGACCTCCGCCTGGGACGGCCGGGATGTGTCGCCGTCCTTGGCGCGATCGGCGTTCTGGACCGATCGTTTCATGCGCCGTCCGACCTTGAACTTCACCGTCGATTTGAGTGGGACCGGGACCTGTTCGAGCGTCCGCGGATTCTGCGCCATGCGGGGTTTGCGGGTGCGGACTTCGAAGACGCCGAAGTCGCGAAACTCCAGCCGGTTGCCGTCGGCCAGTTCGCCGATGATCTCGTCGAGGAACTGCTGAACCACATCCTTGACAAGCGTGCGTTTGGCCCCGAGGGTATCGGCGATGCGGTCCGTCAGTTCCTTCTTCGTGACGGTCCTCATAGGTGCCCCCTCATGGCGGTAGAGGGTTCGTCTGTTGGCGGTCCGACGCGTGTATGATCCACGATTTCAGCCGGCACAAAGTCCATAGCGGCGTCGCGGAACAGGCCCGGCAACCCGGAGGAGCCAGCGTGCGAAGCGACGGCATTTCCACAGACGGGAAATCGCCAACTGCATGCTAGACCGCCGGTTACAGGTCCGCAAGAAAAAAACTCCCCGTTACGTTCTGGTCCCCGTCGGGCCCGCTTCACCGCCGGACGTGCGGCCGCGAGGCCGTTTCTTGTCGGCCACCACGAGGGCCGGTTCCTCCATCATGACGACCGACCCGGCGGGGACCGAGTGCGTCAGCCACACGTTGCCGCCGATCGTGCTTCCCTCGCCAACGACCGTCTCGCCGCCCAGCAGCGTGGCCCCGGAGTAGATGGTCACGTTGTCGCCGATGGTGGGATGACGTTTGTGGCCGCGCAGGAGTCGGCCTTTCTCGTCCTTCGGGAAACTGAGGGCCCCCAGCGTCACGCCCTGGTAGATCTTCACGTTGTCACCGATTTCAGTCGTCTCGCCGATGACCACCCCCGTGCCGTGATCGATGAAGAACCGCCGGCCGATGCGGGCGCCCGGGTGGATGTCGATGCCCGTGGCGCTGTGGGCCATTTCGGTCATGATGCGCGGCAGGAGGGGCACGTCCATGTCCCACAGTTCGTGGGCGATGCGGTACACCGTGACGGCCTCCAGCCCGGGGTAGGAAAAAATGATCTCCTCGACGCCCTTGGCGGCCGGGTCGCCGTCGTACAGGGCCTGGACGTCGTCCTCCAGGCAGGCACGCAGGGCGGGGATGCGTTCCAGAAACCGGACCGCCAGGTCGGCGGCCACGTCGCTGCACGTGTTGCACTGGCCGTCGGTGTGCCGGCACCCGTGCACGATGGACCGGTAGATCTGCTCGACCAGCAGCCGGTGGACCTGCCAGATACGGTCGCCGATATGGTACCGGATGTTGACCGGCGTGAAGTTCCGTCGGCCGAAGTAGCCGGGATACAGAATCTCCTTCAGGCCGGCGAGGATGTCGGCGACGGCTTCGTGCGACGGCAGGGGCCGGCGGCCGAGGTGGTTGATCCGGGCAATCGTCTCGTACGTGTCAACGATCCGGTCAATGAGGTCAGGGATGCGACCGTCGTGATTGCCCGGTTCGTCCATTGGCCGTCGCCCCACTGGCACCGAGACGTGCAAGAGGATTATAGCCCGTAATCGGGCGGGCCGCAAATGGGTTGCGGCGCGAGCGGCCCCTAAAAAAGGTTCCAGGAGTCTTTTTCGCCCTGAGCGCGGGGGGTGCGGAGACCCGCCGCGCAACATCCTGTCCGAAAAAGACTCCTGGAACCTCTTTCGCTCGCCCGGCGCTTACGATTCTTCCTGCTTCTCCCGTGCGGCCCGCTCGACGATCTGCTGCTGGACCTGCGCCGGCACGGCCTCGTAGTGCGAGAGTTCCATCAGGTAACTGCCCTGCCCGCCCGTGATGCTCCGCAGTTGCGTGTTGTACTGGGCGACCTCCGCCAACGGCACCTGGACGCGGATGGTCTGCGTCCCGCCCGGGCCGGCCTCCATGCCCATGATGCGGCCGCGGCGGCTGTTCAGGTCGCCCGTGATCGAGCCGAGGAACTCGTCGGGGACGGTAATCTCCATGTTGACATACGGCTCCAGGAGGGTCGGCTTGGCACCGCGGACGGCCTCGCGGAAGGCGTTGCGGCCGGCGATCTTGAACGCCACCTCCTTCGAGTCCACATCGTGGTGCTTGCCGTCGAACACGGTGACCCGCACGTCCTGGAACGGGTAGCCGGCGATGACGCCCTCGGCCATGGCCTCGCGGACGCCCTTCTCGACGGCGGGCAGGAACTGCTTCGGGATGGACCCACCGAAAATGTCGTCGACGAACTCGAACCCCTCGTCGCGCTCGAGCGGCTCGACGCGCAGGTACACCTCGCCAAACTGCCCCGCCCCGCCGGTCTGCTTCTTGTGGCGGTAGTGGCCCTCGGCCTTTCCGGTCAGCGTTTCCCGGTACGGGATCTGGGGTGGCTTCGTGTCAACCTCCACCTGGTAACGGCGTTTCATCCGCGCCAGCAGCACGTGGATGTGGATGTCGCCGAGGCCGGAGACGACCATCTCCTTGGTCTGCGGGTCGCGGCTGGTGGCGAGGGTGTTGTCCTCGTCGAGCATCTTCGCCAGGGCCTCGGAGATCTTCTGCTCGTCGCCGCGGCTCTTCGGCTCCAGCGCGAGCGCAAACATCGGCACGGGCACGTCGATGGGCGGCAGGAGGACCATGTCGCCGCCCGACCACACCGTGTCGCCGATGCTCAGGTTCTCCATCTTCGAGACGCCGACGATGTCGCCCGCCACGGCGGCCGAGATCGGCTCGGTGTCCTTGCCCTGGCACCGCAGGATCTGGCCGAACTTCGTGTCGCGCCGGTCGTCGTTGATGCGGGCGGGCGTGTCGGCCTCCAGCCGCCCGCGGTAGATCCGAAGGTACGACACCTTCCCCACGAACGGGTCGCTGACGACCTTGAAAACCTGGGCCGCGAGTGGGCTGTCCGGGTCGGCCTCCAGCGCGACCTCCTCGGCGGACTCGTCGGTGTCGGTCCTGGCGGTGCGCCGGGCCGCCTGCTTCGGGTTGGGCGCGTAGCGGGCCAAGTGGTCGAGCAGTTCCTGGACCCCCAGTTCCTGGCGGGCGCTCGTGAAGAAGATGGGAATCAGCGTACCGCCGGCCAACGCCTGCGTGACGGCGGCGGCGAGTTCTTCCTCGCCGATCTCCTCGTCGCCGAGGTAGCGTTCCATGAGGCCCTCGTCGGCCTCGACGATGGACTCGACGAGTTCGCCGTGGGCGGCGGCCACGTCCAGGAGGGCCTCGCCGGATTCTTCGGCCAGGGCGTTGACCACACCCTTGAACTCGGGCCCCTGCCCGACCGGCAGGGCGAGCGGCCGGCACTGCGGGCCGAGGGCCTCGCGAATCTGGTCCACCACCGGGGCCAGGTCCACGTTCTCGCCGTCCGCCTTGTTCACCACGACCACGCGGGCCAGCCCCCCCGCCGACGCCGCCTTGAACAGCCGCCGCGCGTGGATGTCCACCCCCTCGGCCGCGCTCACCACCAGAACCCCCGTCTCGCAGGCCGAGATGCCCCGCAGCGCCGCGCCGACGAAGTCGGCGTAGCCGGGCGTGTCGAGCAGATTCAGGTGCGCATCGCCCGCCCGACAGTGCAGCACGGCGGTGGCGATGCTGGAGGCCCGGTCCTTCTCCTCCGGCTCGAAGTCGCTGACGGTGTTGCCCTCGTCGGGCGTGCCGAGACGGTTGATCGCCCCGGCCTTGTGCAGGAGGGCCTCGGCGAGTTGCGTCTTGCCCGTGCCGGTGCTGCCGATCAGGACGATGTTCCGGATCGCGTCGGTGGTCACGTCTGCCATGTCTGTCTCCAAAGGGTCGCAGTCTTCAGGCTTCGGTTTCCGTTTGGTCGCCCGCGGCGGCGATGGCGTCGGCAACGGTCAGGGTCCCCTCGTAGAGGGCCCGGCCGATGATGGCACCGTGAATGACACCCGTGGCGGCCAACCGCACCACGTCCTCGGCGGTCGTCACGCCGCCCGACGCGATGACGGGCAGCGGGGTCCGGCGGGCCAGGTCGGCCGTCGCCTCCACCGCGGGACCCGCCATCATACCATCTTTTGCGATGTCTGTGTAGACCATCGCCGCCAGCGGCAGACCGTCCGCGTCGGCGAGCACGTCCGCGACGTTGCGGCCGGTGCCCTGCCGCCATCCCTCGACCGCCACGTCGCCGCCGCGGGCGTCCAGCCCCAGGGCCACCCGTCCGGGATAGGCCCGGGCGACCTCGGCCAGCCACTTGGGCTCCCGCACCGCCCGCGTGCCGACGATGACGCGCGCCAGGCCCGTCTCCAGGACCCGCCCGACGGTCTCGGTCGTCCGGATGCCGCCGCCCAGTTCCACCTGCATCCGGACGGCCCGGACGACGCGGGCGACGGCGTCGAGGTTCTGCGGCGATCCCTCGCGGGCGCCGTCGAGGTCCACCATGTGGAGCCAGCGGGCGCCGGCCTCCTGGAACCGGAGCGCCACGCCCACCGGGTCTTCGTCGAAGACGGTCTCGCGGGCGTAGTCGCCCTGCTCCAGGCGGACGCACCGCCCGCCCCGCAGGTCGATCGCCGGGAGAATCAGCATGGCGTACCCGCCTTCTTCGAGTTCGCCGGGTGCCACTGGCTGCTTGTCAGCCAGTGTGTCACGAAGGGCAAAGGGCACTGGCGGGCAAGCCGCCAGTGGCACCCGCCATCCCGTCACGTCCGCGTCAAAAAGTTTTCGAGCAGCGTCTGCCCGGCCTGCTGGCTCTTCTCGGGGTGGAACTGCGTGGCGTAGACGTTATCGCGGGCGACGGCGCTGGCGAACCGGCCGCCGTAGTCCGTCCACGCAGCGACAACCGACTCGTCCCGCGGGGCCGCATGATACGAATGGGCGAAGTAGAAGTACGCCCCCACGCGCGGCATGCCGGCAAAGAGCGGGCAGGTGCCGACCGGCTCCGCCCGGTTCCAGCCCATGTGCGGGACCTTCAGGCCGCGCGCCGCCAGCGCCTCCGGGAACCGCGCCACCCGCCCCGCGATGACGCCGAGCCCCTGGGGCAGGGTCTCCCGGCCGATGGCCTCGACGTCGACGGGGGCCTCGGCCACCTCCTCGCTCTCGTCCAGCAGGACCTGGAGCCCCAGGCAGATGCCGAGCATCGGCCGGCCCGAGTCGAGAAAGGCCCGGATCGGCTCGACGAGGCCCCGCTGGGCCAGGGCCGCCATCGCGTCGCCGAACGCGCCGACGCCCGGCACGACGAGGCGGTCGGCCCCGGCGACGGTCTCCGGCCGGTCGCTGACGGCCGCGCCGTCGCCGGCGCGCTCCAGCGCCTTCTGGACGCTGCGGAGGTTCCCCCGCCCGTAATCCACGATGACGGTCGCCAACGTCTCATCTCCTGCAAACGGACGGGAGACGGCCGCCGCGACCGCCTCCCGCGTGCATCCTGTGCTGTTCAACCCCGCTGAGTTCGGCGTCGTCAGTGCGGCGACACAACGATCGCCACCCGCCGGTTCTGCGCCTGTCCTTTGGCCGTCCGGTTCGACGCCACCGGCTTGTAGTAACTGAACCCCGCGGCGTAAACCCGTTTCGGATCGATCCCCTTGGCCACCAGATGCCGGACGACCGCCATCGCCCGGTTGCACGAGAGGTCCCAATTGTCCTGCCACAACTTCTTCGTCTTGCGGATGGGCTGGCTGTCGGTGTGCCCCTCCACACGGATCGTCTGGCCCTTGTACTGGCGGTTGAGCGTGGAGGCGATCTTGTCGAGCACGCGTTTTGAGGACGACTTCAGCGTGGCCTTGCCCACGTCGAAGAGGATCGTGTTGGGCAGGGTGACGGTCGTGACCCCGCCCTTGACGCTGACGTCGACGCCCTCGCCGAAGTCAGGCTTGGCCGGCGTGGGCTGGGCGGCGGCCTTCTGGGCGGCCTCGCGGGCCTGGGCGAGTTCGCCGGCGAGTTGCTGGTTCTCGCCCTCGAGCCGGTCCGCCTCCGCCTGGAGGTCCGCGTTCTTCACCAGCGCCTGCTCCAGTTGTTTCTGGAGGGCCGCGTTCCGCTCCTCGAGTTGCTGCTGCTCGCACCCGAGGCCTCCGGCGGCCAGCAGCGCCACGCCGAGCACCAACAGGCTTCGCCTGCCCCACGGCCGTGGACGGTCGTTGTGTCGCATGGAAGTCTCCTTTGCGCTCCGAGCCCTTCGACGGTCCCGCCCGGCCGGATTCACGCCACGTCAGCCGAAAAAGATCGCTTCGATCCCCGGCCGGAAGTACGCCACCACCTCGTCCTGCACCAGCATGACGATCCCCGCCGCCATCCCCAGGAACGGGCCGTACGGCACCTCGTGGCTTGGCGGCGCCCTGGGCGGTTCAGGCACGGTCTCGACCGCGTCCGCCTGCCGACGTCCGGCACACCAGCAGGCTACGGCCAAGGCCGCGAACGACCCGATCAACAGGCCCCGGCCGCGGGTGTCCCAGCCGGACGCGGCCGCCATCACCAGGAGCACCATGCCCGCCACCGTCGCCAGGAACGGCACCCACGGCATGGGCGGCCGCGGGGGCCGCTCGTCCGGTTCGCCGGCGGCTTGATCGGCGTCACCGCGTCCTTTGGTCCGCAGCAGTTGCGCCACGCCGTACGGCAGTCCGACGAACGGCGCCACGAAGAACGTCACCACAGCCGCCTGCCATCCCAGCACGCCGCCGACGGCCGCCATCAGGTACACGTCGCCTATCCCCATGGCCTCCTTGCGGAACGCCTGGGTGGCGAGGACCCGCGTCAGGTACACCATCGCCGCGCCCACGGCCACACCGATCAGCCCGAGGACGGCCGCGTCGGTGTGAACCCACCCGGTAATGGGGGGCAGGTCGTCGCCCGACAACCCGACGCGCTGAACCTGCGGCCAGACGAGCGCCGCCGCGAGACCCACCACCAGCGCCGTGTTCGTGACGCAGGTGTAAATCTCCTTCCGCTCGTAGTCGATGACGCCCGACACCACCAGCGCCGACGCCAGCACCATGTGCACGCCGTAGACGGCCAGGTGGTCGGCCCCATCCCGCACGCCCAGCCGAAAGTACGCCAGCCAGTACCCGAAGAAGAGGGCGCCGGTGGCGGCCTCGACCAGCATGTATCGGACCGAGAACCGGCTCCCGCACCGCCGGCACCGTCCGCGCAGAATGAAATAACTCAGCACCGGCAGATTGTCGTACCACGCGACGGGCGCCAGGCACACCGGGCAGTGCGATCCCGGCCAGACGAGCCCCTTCCCCGCCGGCAGCCGGTGGATGCACACGTTCAGGAAACTGCCGACGCACAGGCCGAGGAGGCCGAAGAAGATGCCCCACGGCCACGTGGCTCCGAGCGGCACGGCCGGGAGCATCTCGGCCGCCCGGCCGGCCACGGCGCCGAGCAGGGCAAGAGGGCCGACCACCGCGCCTGCCGGTCCGACCGCCACCCCCGTCGCCAGAATCCAGTCGTCCATGCGCCGCCCGATGTCTCTCCCGACGTGCCGCTCCCGCCGCCGAACCTGAATCTAGCACCCGCCGACGGGGGTTGCAAGGCAAAAGGGGACGGGCCGCGGGTGGCATGGCCACCCGATGTTGGGTGGCCATGATTCTCGAAGCGCCCATGGCCACGCAAGCGTGGCCATGCCACCCGTTTCCCCCGAAGAACCCTCGTCAAGCCGCTTCCCGCGTGGTAGCATGCCGCCCATGTCACAGGACCGGCCCAACCTGCTCTCCGTGCTGACGGTGAACGCGGCGTACGCCGGGGCGTCGGCCGTCGGATGGCCGTACTACCTCTACCTCCTCGCCACCCGCCGCAAATACCGGGCCAACCTGGGCGAACGGTGGGGCCTCGTCCCCCGCTTCGACCCCGGCCGCCCGCGCCTGTGGGTCCACGCCATCAGCGTGGGCGAGGTGGAGGCCGCCCGCACCTTCGTCCCGGCCCTGCGGGAAGCGTACCCGCAGGCGGAGATCGTCTTCTCGACCACGACCCTCACCGGCCGCGAGCGGGCACGCCGGCGCTTCCCGGACCTGCCCGTCTTCCACTTTCCGCTCGACCTCTGGCCGTGCGTGGCGGCCGCCCTGGCGCGGGTCCGGCCGACGGCCGTCATCCAGGTGGAATCGGAGTGGTGGCCGAACTTCTTCTTCGCCGCCGCCCGCCGAGGCGTGCCGCTGGTGTGCGTCAACGTCCGCCTCACGGAACGGGCCGCCCGCGGGTACCGCCGCATGCGGCCGATCATGCGGCAGGTACTCGGGTGCGTCTCCGCGATCGGCGTCCAGGCGGAGGTGTACCGCGATCGGCTCGTCGCCCTCGGGGCCAACCCCGACCGCATCCGCGTCACCGGCCAGATGAAACACGATGGCGTCACGTTCGCCGACACGGTCGAGGGGGCGGACGCCCTCGCCCGCGACGCCGGCCTCGCGCCGGACGAGCCCGTCCTCGTGGCCGGCAGCACGGGCCCCGGCGAGGAGCAGCCGCTGGTCGCGGCCTACCGCCAAGTCCGGGAAGCGGGGATCCCCCTGCGTCTCGTCCTCGTGCCGCGCCGGCCGGAGAGTTTCGAGGGCGCGGCCGAGGCGATCCGCGCCGCCGGCCTGCCGCTCCTCCGCCGCTCGGAGCAAGTCACGGATCAGGGCGCGGCGACGGGCATCGGCGATGCGCAGGGCCCGGCCGACGCCGGGGCCGAACCGCCCGTCATCCTCGGCGATACGATGGGCGAACTCATGCAATGGTACGCCCTGGCGGACGTCGTCTTCGTCGGCCGCAGCCTCGCAGCGCTAGGCGGGTCGAATCCGATGGAACCGGGCTCGCTCGGCAGGCCGATGCTGTGGGGCCCGGAGATGTTCAACTTCCCCGTCGAGGCCCCCGCCCTCGTCGCCGCCGGCGCCGCACGCGAGGTGACCGGCGCCGACGATATCGCCCAGGCCCTGAACGGCCTCTTGACGGACCCGGACCGGCGCCGTCAAATGGGCGAGGCCGCCCGCGACACCATTCGCGGGATGCAGGGCGCGACGGCCCGCAGCATCGAACTCGTCCGCGACGTGCTCGGCGCGCCGGGTGCCACTGGCGGCTTGCCCGCCAGTGCGTCTCGGCACGGGGAAGACACTGGCTGACAAGCAGCCAGTCGCACTCGGCGAGGTGGTCGGTGCCGTCGGGGCACGCGCTCACCAGCGCGAATAGGCCTGTGTTCGCCGGGCCGCTTGCGGCCCGCGGCCTTACTGGAACATCCCATGACCGCCAACCCGCGACGCCAACACATGGAGCCGGTCCGATCTGTCGTCGTCAAACTCGGCAGCAACGTCCTCTGCGACGACGCCGGCGTCTTGCAGCAGGACCGCATCGACGCCGTCGCGGACCAGGTGGCCGACCTGAAGGACCGCGGCCTTCGCGTGGCGGTGGTCTCCAGCGGGGCCATCGCCGCCGGCGTCGGCGAAATGGACCTCGACCAGCGCCCCGACGATCTGCCCCGCCTCCAGGCGTGCGCCGCCATCGGCCAGGCGAAACTGATGATGCGGTTCGACGCCGCCCTCCGCCGCCGCGGCCGGCACGCCGCCCAGATCCTCCTCGTCCGCGGCGACGTGGAGGACCGCAGCCGGTACCTCAATATCCGCAACTGCATCGCCGCCCTCCAGTCCTACGGGGCCGTGCCCGTCGTCAACGAGAACGACACCGTCAGCGTCGACGAAATCCGGTTCGGCGAGAACGACCTCCTGGCCGCCATGGTCACGAACCTGCTGCGGGCCGACCTCCTGGTCCTCCTGACGACCGTGGACGGCGTGTTCCGCGATGCGGACCGCCGCGACCGGTTCGACGTGGTCGAGAGTTTCGCCGAGGTCAAGGCGGCCGTGGACGGATCGCAGTCGTCGCTCGGCTCGGGCGGGATGGCGACCAAACTGGAGGCGGCCGCCCTCGTCGTCGCCGCCGGCGACATGGCCGCCATCGCCGACGGCCGGCGCGAGAACGTGCTCCCGGACCTGCTGGCGGGCGAGTCGGTCGGCACGCTCTTTGTCCCGGCGGTGGATTCGGCGGCCGGGGCCGGCAAGATGACCGCCCGACACCGCTGGATCGGCCTGACGCGGCGGGCGCGCGGCAAACTCGTCATCGACGCCGGGGCCGCCAGGGCCGTCCGCGGACGCAAGAGCCTCCTCGCCTCCGGCGTCACGGCCGTCGAGGGACGCTTCGAGCCCGGCGACGTTGTCGCCGTCGCGGGCCCCGACGGCACACTCATCGCCCAGGGCCTGACGAATTACGCCTCCGGGGACGTGGAGAAGATCAAAGGCCTCAAGTCCAGCCAGTTCAAGGACGTCCTCGGCGACCGGCCGTACGACGAAGTCATCCATGCGGATAACCTGGTGGTCACCGGCTGATCGGATAGTGTTGTCATTCTGAGGAGGCCGTCAGGCCGACGAAGAATCTCGCCGTG
>Ga0272441_10005918_pt1 | contig 20922 bp, 11 predicted proteins | sample SSMProp6N_FD_193582 | JGI IMG/M metagenome (GOLD analysis project Ga0272441, IMG submission 193582) | Marine sediment archaeal communities from Little Sippewissett salt marsh, Falmouth, MA, United States - SSM-Prop-6N | ecosystem: Environmental > Aquatic > Marine > Wetlands > Sediment ...
GGAGAACCCAGGTTTATCGATCGCTGAAAGCGAGCGATGAGGGTGGGGTGCTGGGGGATGGGACACGGGTTCAAATCCCAATCTACAAGCTGATAGCTAACAGCTGATAAAAGTGGGGGCACTGGGAGAACCCAGGTTTATCGATCGCTGAAAGCGAGCGATGAGGGTGGGGTGCTGGGGGATGGGACACGGGTTCAAATCCCAATCTACAAGCTGATAGCTAACAGCTGATAAAAGTGGGGGCACTGGGATTTGAACCCAGGTCAGCGGGTATCTGCCGCAGGGGGGTGGGTATTACCCCACCCGCGCTGGCAATCTACGGGTCATCGCTCCAGTCAATCGTCATTGGAACCGGGCGTCCCCGGTCTCGGTCGACCCGTTGGAAATCATTCCCTGTAACTGGAGCCCGCGATGCTGCCAGGTTACACCATGCCCCCGTGTAAGGGATGTCAAGGGAACCGGATCACTTCTGCCTTCGGGCTGCCCGTTTTCGGCGGCGCATCTTCTTCTTTCGCCACTTCCATCGGGACTTGCCACGTTTCTTCCAGACCCTTGAGCTTCGTTTCAACTTGACACCTTTTTTTAATTGATGGCGGACCCGCGGGGATTCGAACCCCGGACATCCAGCTTAGAAGGCTGGCGCCATATCCAGGCTAGGCCACGGGCCCGTTATCTCCTTGGTTTTGATATACTTTCCGGTGCGCTAAAGACAACTGCATAATAAATATAGTGTTGCCAGGCACAACGTTTGAGCGATCAGGCTGGAAGTGACATCTGGAGGCCCAGCTGCCTGAAGGCATCCTCCACATTCTCCCCTGTCTTGGCGGATGTCATGTGGAATGGCATACCCAGCTTTTCAGCAAATGTCCTAATATCATCATCCGACACCGCCCGATCATCGGAAAGATCGGACTTGTTGGCAAGCATAACCATGGGGATCTTGCCGGAGGCCTTGATGGCCAGGTCCTTCCAGGTTTCCAGAGCGACAAGGGTATCTTCCCTGGTCAGGTCCATTACCATGATCACACCGTTGGCATTTTGAAAGTAGGTGTTGGCCAGGTGGGCCCTGAACTGGTGTTCTCCCATGATGTCCCAGACCATGTAGGTGCAGGCTATATCCTGATGGGTTTCGGGATCCTGGAGCCGGACCTCCTTTTTCATAACGTTGGTACCGATGGTCTTGAGATACTCGTCACCGTACACGTTGTTTACAAAACGGTTTATAAGCGATGTCTTGCCGACACCGCACTCCCCGCACAGGCATACCTTGGCCTTCACTTCCGCCATGTTATCACATCGACTGGATGATCCACCAAGATGTATCGTTGTATAAAAAGAGTTTGAACAATCGTGGGTATCATCTGAAACGGGCGGGGCATAAACGAAAAAGGTCACATTCCCCCATCATGCCAACATCTCCTACTAACCCATCAATTCGTCAAGGGTCAAGGTTATGCCCGGCTCCGTAAACCGATGGTCATGGTTGCCGGAGATGAACAGTTCAGAGAACAGGTGAAGGTACACCAGCTGCATTATCAGCTCCCCGTATGCCAACGGGTCCCGGCGAATGATGTCTCTATCGCCATCCGTGAACAGCTCTCTTACCAGGCAAGTTTCCAGTACCCGAAGCAGGGTCGCCCTTTCCGATTCGATCAGGTATCCGATATCGGTGCACCCGCCGATCTTCACCATGTGACGGGTACCCTCCCACCCCAGCATGCGTCGAACATCCTTCTTGAAGGCCCTTTTTTCGACATTCGACAACCCTGACATCCTGGCCAGGGCCAGGGTCTTTCGGTTCATGTAAGGATACAGCACCAAAACATCGAAACTGTTGAGGATCATCCCGCTTTTCTTAAGGATACAATCCAGGAAGGTATCGAATTGCACGGGGTACTGTGATCTGAACCGCCTGACCAATCGGCGTCGCTTGGAAGGAGACACCGTCTCCCCCCTGCACCTTCTATTGTACCGATCCATGAGATATGTCTTTTTCAGCAGGTTTTTAAGTTTTTGATACCACATCGGTTCGATTATCTGGTCCGCCCCCTCGGATGCAAAAAGCACCTGAACACCGCGTTGCCGGGCAAGCTCACCCAATCTATACTGGAGGAAGAGACCACGTTCGAAAACATATCCCTCGGTGCGCCATACCATATCGGGAAGGTTTTGAGCATCGGAGGATTTTACCCTGGCGATCCCATGATGGAGGCCCGGCATCAACCTGGCGGTCTTCCTTGCCAGGGGTATCTCATCAACATTCCTCCCGCCTATGGTCATGGCATGGACCTTTGTATTTGGACAGGAACGCAGGGCCTGGATGATCACCGGGGAATCAAAACCCCCGCTCAAGGTGCTGAACCGGTCATCACCGGCAATACGGTCCGAAAGAGTGGTGGTGATATGTTTGACGGAACCAATGATCCCCGTTCCGGTTTCACGTTCGGGATCTTCCATGTTCTCCGAACTGAATGATCGGCTTTCAGCTGACATTGACCTGCCGTTTACGGTGAGATACATTCCTGGGGTCAGTTTTGATACGCCCGAGACCAGCGACCTCTCCCCGGGTGCCATGAACCCGTCGAACACCATGGCCTCAACGGCCGCCATGTCAAGTTTCCGATCACCTTTCGGCATTTCGATCAGAACGTGCCGTAGACAGGTGGATATCACCAAACCCGACCTGACCCGAGCAAAATACAGGGGAAGATTGCCACCCCACACGTCCTGGACAGCCGTCCCCCGATATTTCTTGGCATCCCAGAAAAAGGCGGTGAATATCCCATCAAGCCTTCGAACACCCTCGATCCCTTCCTGCACGTAACGATCCAGCATCAGCTCGGTGTCTGAGGTGTCTGTCTTGCTATCCGGACCGTCCAGGAGGTATCCGACCATGGCGCAGACCGTTGTGCAATCTCGATCAACGGCGATACCCACGTTGGACCGATTCAGGGAGTCGTACCTTTCCACCTGGATATCTATGCCGTGCCCGTTGAAGGACCATACTCCATTTTTCTTGCCAACCCCACCCGCAGATCCGGGCGATTGGGCTCTGGGCAATACCTTTGCGGTGAGCCAGTTCACGCTGGGCCACCCGGTTTCAGATTGAAAAAAGTTACCCGGGATAAAAATGCCCATATCAGATGTGGCATCCCGTCATACCGCGTCGTTCAAAATACCTCTGATGGTATTCTTCGGCTTTCCAGAAACGGGGCGCCCTTTCGATCTGGGTGACGATGGGTCCGGGGAACCTGCCCGATCTATCGTTGTTTTCTAGAGACCGTCTGGCAGCACTCTCCTGTCTCGGGGTGTAAGCGAATATGACGGATCGGTACTGGCTCCCCACATCCGGCCCCTGACGATTGAGGGTGGTGGGATCATGTATCGACCAGAACACCTCAAGGAGTTCGTCATAGCTGACCCGGGATGGGTCAAATCTCACCCGGACAACCTCGGCATGGCCAGTTCTGTGGGAACACACATCCTGGTAGGTCGGTTTTTCTGTTGTTCCTCCCATGTAACCAACTGCGGTATCCACCACCCCGTCAACCTTTCTGAATGCGGCCTCGACACCCCAGAAACACCCGGCACCAAACACAGCGGTTTGTGTTTTCATGCATCACATCTTGACCGGGGAGGGTATTCACCTTTTCAATTAACCCAAGGTTACAAATCAGGGTGCACAAGGTTACAAATCAGGGGGCCAAAGGTTACAAATAATGGACCGTTCCACAAAAGGTGCCCTGATCCGAAACCGGGACCGCAATCTAAAAAGGCCCGTCAACCAATCCCCCGCCCATGACCCAGATCAGCAGGAGAAAGCAGGGCGTCGTGGTGTTTTTGGAATCTCTGGGGATCAAGGGGATATGGAGCAGGGAGTCTCCGGACCTGGTGGTTGAAAAGTGGGAACGGGTGATCAACACCCTCCGGGAAAGCATCCGTTGTGACCTGGACGCCCACGACCGGTTGTGCCGGAACGAATCGGGGGAGGAGAAGATACTTGTACGCAACTTCACCGGGACCATAATCATCCTGGCCGAGGACGAGGACCCCATATCACTGGTGCCCTTCATATCATCCTGGGTGGGAAGCCTGTTCAACTACTCGCTCTTCGAGGAGGGGGTCATGCTCCGGGGAGCCATTTCCATTGGAGAGTACTACTATCCCGAAAAGATGGTCCTGGGACCCGCCATCGATGACGCTGTGGAATGGCAGAGCCGGGCCAACTGGGCAGGGGTCATACTCACACCCCAGGCATCCTACGGCATCCACGGCCATCCCCTTTACCCGAAGCTCAAGGAATCCACCGACCTGGTCCTCCCTGAGTATCCCGTTCCCATGAACATAGAGGGCGGCGAACGTCGGATGAACCTGCTGACGGTAGGCTGGCCTGCCCTCCACTACGGTACCACAAACCTCAAGCGCACTCCGGACGAGATCAATGATATCATCCGGAAGATGTCCCACATATTCTCTCAGCATCATATCGGCATGGGCGAGGAGAACAAGTACCGAAACACCCTGGATTACGTCCGGGAGATAATGAACTGAGGGAGCGGTGGGATTGGGCGGAGCCAGGCGTTCTGAATGGGATACCGTTACCCTGGGATGGTCCGGGTTTTTCTTTATAGGTATTCTGCTGGCACTTGATCTTGCGATACTGTCGTTCATACACGATGCGTCCTCATCCCTCAGCAGCGTGGGAAGGATCACGTTCTACGGTGCCCTGGGTTTCATGAACCTGTTCTTTTTATCCTATTCCAGGTGGAGGGGAGGCCTGGAATTCCGGCCCGGGCGTTTCAGCGTCAGAACATATTCTGACCATGACACGGAACAGTTGCACCAGGAGATCAGGAAGCTGTTCGAGAGCAGGGGATTGGAATTGCACACAAAGATCAGAAAACAGGGCATCCGGCGGTACGCCATATATGCCGCCAGGGACGGGAGCGTGGAGGTGCGTTTCAAGGAATATCCATCTGTAAAAAGGGGCATGGTGATGGTGGGACGGATAGGACTCGGGGACAACGGACTCCAGACACGTATCAAAAAACTGGCGGACTCCCACCTGTGATATGTCACGATGCCACCGAGAAAAAATCGATGAAGTTCAAAAAAGGAGCCAAGGTGGAACCACCGGCACATGCACACGAGATTTTTTATACCCCACAGGATCATTATCCGTCAGCACAATGATTTGAGGTGATCCAAATGGTCTTTCTCTGCATAGGCGTGATAGCAATAATTGCTGTCGTCATACTGCTGGTATGGTTCTTCAGCTATTACAACAGGATAATCCGTTCCGAGAACCGGATCGACAACGCCTGGGGTCAAATAGACGTCCAGCTCCGGCGGAGGGCCGAGCTGATACCCAACCTCATGGAATCCGTCCGGGGTTACATGAAGCACGAGAAAGAGGTGCTGGAGAACGTCTCCAAGGCACGCTCTGCCATGATGAACGCTTCGGGTCCCCAGGAGAGCATCGACGCCGACAACATGCTTTCCGGCGCGCTCAAGTCACTGTTCGCCGTGGCCGAGGCATATCCTGATCTGAAGGCCAACACCAACTTCCTCCAGCTCCAGGATGAGCTCACCCACACCGAGAACAAGATCGCCTACGCCCGGCAGCACTACAACGATTCCGTGCTCCACTACAACAACCTGGTGGAGACCTTCCCCGGCGTGATCTTTGCAAAGAGGATGGGCAAAAAAGAGCGCGAGATGCTCCAGATACCCGCCGAGGCCCGGGAAGTCCCCAAGGTCAAGTTCTAAATCCCCCACGAGGCGCTGGTGGCAATGGAAGAGAAGATGCTCGTTGAGGAGCACATATCAAGCAACAAGCGGGACACCGTGGTGATATGCTTCTTCATGATGCTGCTCCTGCTGGGGTTCATCATGGCAGTTGGTCTGGTCATGGGCTTGCCGCCTGTCATTGCCATGATGTTCGGGATACCCATCGTCCTGGTCTACATCGGCATAACCTATTCCTTTTCTGTACAGTCCGTGCTAAAGGCAGCCAAGGCACGCCCCGCCAACCCGAATGTCCGGGAAGAAAAGCTGCTCATCTACAAGGTGGAGGAGATGGCACTGGCCGCTGGGATGCCCGTGCCCCAGGTGTACGTTCAGGATTCGGAGAACATTAACGCCTTTGCCACCGGCAAGAGCCCCGAGGAAGCGGTGATATGCTGCACAACCGGGGCACTGCGGCTTCTGAACGAGGAGGAGCTGGAGGGGGTAATGGCCCACGAGATGAGCCACATCCGCAACTACGACATCCGGGTCATGACCGTGACCATTGGTGTCGTGGGAGCCATATCATTGGTGGCCGAGATACTGTTCTGGATGTTCTTCTGGGGTGGTGGAAGGGGAAGAAGGGACGCAAACCCCGCTCTCATAATCGCTGCCGTCGTCCTTATTATACTGGCACCCATCTTCGCGAGATTGACCTACCTGGCCATATCGAGGAAACGGGAGTACCTGGCGGACGCGTCCGGGGCGTATCTGACCCGAAACCCCGAAGGATTGGCAGCTGCTCTTGAAAAAATTAAACAGGACATTCCCGACGATCCCAAAGGTTCCAAGACCGTGGCTCCCCTCTACATATCCAATCCGTTCAAGCGGTCACACAGGGACTCCATATGGTCGACCCACCCACCCATCGACGAGAGGATCGCCCGGCTGAGGAACATGTGAAAGCGATCGGCTTTCAACAGATCCCTCGGGTCCACCGGACCAGCATGTTACCAGGGTCACCTGGCAAGCAGTCCCCATGAAAGCTCAATCAACCAGTTCTTCCATCTCGTCTATCAGAGCCGAAAACACGTCCAATGCCCTTTTTACAGGTTCCGGGGAACGGAGGTCCACACCGGCATCCGCCAGGGTGTCCAGGGGAGGCTTTGAACCACCGGAGCGCAAAAAGGTAAGATACCGGTCCAGGGCCCGATCATCGCCGTCAAGTATCATGCGGGACAGTGCGGTGGCGGCGCAATAACCCGTGGCGTATTTGTAAACGTAGAAGTTGTAGTAGAAATGGGGGATACGGGACCATTCAAGATCGATCTCCGGGTCGATTGCCATTTCCGGTCCGAAATAGTCCACGTTGAGTTTTCTGTAGTGCGCCGAAAGGATATCGGGGGTCAGGGGTTCACCCCGCTCCACCATGGCGGCCACGTCCCGTTCGAACTCGGCGAACATGGTCTGGCGGAACACGGTACCCTTGAAACCTTCCAGATGATGATTCACCAAAAACGCCTGGGCGTCACGGGTATCCCACTTGTCTCTCAAATGCGCCACGAGCAGGTTCTCGTTGACCGTGGAGGCAACCTCTGCCAAAAAGATCGGGTAATCCGCCTGTATGTGCGGCTGGTTGTGATTGGAAAGGTAGGAATGGACCGAGTGTCCCATCTCGTGTGCCATGGTGAAAAGGTCAGTTATCTTGCTGTCGTAGTTGAGCAGGATATAGGGCGGTGAATCGAAGCACCCGGATGAGTAGGCGCCTGAGCGTTTGTTGCGGTTCTCGAAACGGTCGATCCACCGGGATGAAAAACCCTTATCAACGATCGCACCCACCTCGTCTCCCAGGGGAGCAAGCGCATCTCTCACAGTATCAACGGCTTCATCGTAGGGTATGTCCCGCTCGAAATCGGGGATTAAAGGCGCGTAAACATCGTACATGTGCAGATCATCCACACACAACATCCGTTTCCTGAGTGACACGTACCTGTAGAATGCGGGCAAGTAATCCCTAACCGTATCGATCAGGGTATCGTAGATATCCTCGGTGACGTGATCATCGTCCAGAGAGCCCTCCCGGGCCGACTTGTATTTTCGCACCTTTGCCAGGAATGCCAGTTTCTTCATCTGCCCGTCCAGGGTGGACGTGTAGGTATTCTTGAACTGACGGTACTGGCCGTAAAGCGCTTTCATGGCATCCTTACGTACCCTCCGCTCAGCAGACATCATGAACCCGGTGTACCTGCCATGGGTGAGTTCCACCTCTGAACCTTCCTCGTCCTTTATGGTGGGGAACTTCATATCGGCATCGTTTAGAAGAGAGAACGTCTTGGACGCGGCGCCCAGAGGATCGGATGCCATGGCCAGTATCATCTCTTCAGGGGGGGAAAGGTAGTGTTGTCTGGTCCGGAGTATCTCACCCAGGGGCACCCGGGCAAAGGCCAGCTCAGGGTCATCCAGCAGCCCATCAAGACGATCATCGGGCAGCGACAGTATTTCCGGCACGATGTAGGATGAAAGGGTTCCCAGCCGCACCGCCAGGTTCCTGGCACGATCGTGCATGGCCATGTGGGTCGTATCTGCGGTATCCTCATCATGTCGAAGGTGTGAATAGGTGTATAATTGCTCCAGCCGACGGTCCAGCTCGTCTTCCAAACGGATACATTCTGCCAGGGTGGAATTGGAATCGCCCAGTTTTCCCTGAAAATCGGATATCTTCGTCATATCCCGCTCAAGGGCTGCAAGATCCTTCTCCCATCCATCCACTGACTCATATAAACGGGACAGGTCCCAGGTGTGTTCTTCCGGCACATCGGAACGGTTTTTTAGGGTTTTCGGGGCCATGTTGATCGTTTTGGGGAAGGGCCCCAAGGTAGATGAAATTGGCGATTTCTGGCCAAAAACAGGCCAAAAATGGCTCTCTCGATGAAATAGCTTATTTACCTCGAGGGTGTTACCCCCATTAACCAAGGAGTGAATATCCATGGGAAAGAAAATATCGAAGGAACAGATCAAGCGGGAAAGCGGATACCTTTACTACCTGGGAAAAGACGGCTTCGTATGGCAGTCCCCCATGAAGACCAACAAATCTGGCAAGAAGCAGAAGATCGGATCTGAGAAGATCGAGCGCCAGAAGGGCTTCATGTACTACGTGGACGGCAACGGCTACGTGTGCGAAGCCAAGATGAAGAACCAGTAAACGATCAGTTTACGTTTCTTCCCCCCCAAGTTTGAAGTGCCACTGCCGTGGCACTTCTTTTTTGTTTTTTTCATTTTCACGTCCTCGAGCATGGGCTTTGGCATTTCCAACTCACACAACTGCAAGGTGAGGGGTTGTGGGTGGACCTCGGGTTCGATTCCCGAAGGGCCCGGTTTTCGTCCAACGGGCCCGAATCTCGGGGTCATTCCGGAGGAATGAACACGGGAGTTACGGTCCCCATTGGGGACCTGACTCCTTGTCTGATCCTTACGTATCATCCAAAGACTAGGGCACGCGCTACAAGTACAAGTATAATGAGCGGGCCTTTCGGCAGTGAACTTTGTTCACTACCTCGATGCTGAACATTTCTAGAAACGGTACATCATCATACGAAATCTTCACCACGAAGGGATTCGAACCATTGGTGAGGGCTTAGACAACATAGCCTGGCGATACTGCGCCCGAACCTAGGGTACGAATCCCAAGGGCCCGCTCGCTAAATGATAGAAAATGAATAGAGCGGGCCCGAAGGGATTCGAACCCTTGACCAATCGGTTAAGAGCCGACCGCTCCACCTGGCTGAGCTACGGACCCGCTGGGATTTATGGGCAACGGCGGGGGATTATTAAATATTACGCCACCGATAACAGTAATTTTGTAAAAAACCGAATCGGGTTTCGGTTTGAGCACTGGTCATGTCCCATCTTTACCCAACAATGATGGTTCAAACCCATAATCTGTGATACTTCAGTAATCGTTCTTATTTTTTAGACTTCCCCAGGAAAGCCATGGCAAGAAAACCGCCAACAAGGGCAACCAGGATAAGAACCACAACCACCCAAAGCATATTACCGCTCAGTAAACTGTCGGTATCGCTGGAACCTCCTTCTTCATCGGCATCCTCGCCGACTACATCCTCATCCTGCGAATCGCCATTATCCTCGGCGCCATTTCCATCATCGCCATCTGTCACGTCCCAATGATCATCCCCCTGATCATCATCGGACCATGAACTGTCCGTCCCATCATCACCTGAACCGTCGTCATCATCCGTATCGATCAACTCAGACCGCTTGGGGTCCAGTGGGAACATATCCATGGTATCGGGGACACCGTCACCGTCGTCATCATTGTCCTGGTTGTCCCCAAGACCGTCACCATCCGAATCGGACCACTCCTCCGGGTCCATGGGGAACGGATCGGAAAGATCGGGGATGCCGTCACCGTCATCGTCATCGTCGGCGTTGTCGCCCACACCGTCACCATTGCTGTCCAGTTGTTCCGAGCTGTCCAGTGGAAAATCATCATTATCATCAGTGACCCCATCACCGTCATCGTCCTTGTCAACAAAATCACCGAAACCGTCACCATCCGTGTCCCTGTGTTCGGTCGGGTCCAGGGGGAAACTGTCAAGAGTATCATCTGTACCGTCATTGTCATCGTCAGGGTCGGAATTGTCACCAATTCCATCACCATCGGTATCCAACCATTCATTTCCGTCTTGCGGGAAGGGATCATCCACGTCCAGCACCCCGTCACCGTCATCATCGGGATCTGCGTTGTTTCCGGTACCGTCCCCATCCGTATCCACATACTCGTCCGGATCATCGGGGAACTCGTCCAATGTATCGGCTATTTTATCACCATCATCGTCGGGATCCGCGTTGTTACCGATCCCGTCACCATCCAGATCCTCGGTCTCATCCTTGTCGAGAGGCAGATCGTCCTCCCAGTCCATAACCCCGTCGCCATCATCGTCATCATCGGCATTGTTACCGACACCATCATCATCGGTATCGGTCCACTCCTGGGGGTCCAGGGGAAAAACGTCGTCCGTATCGTCAACACCATCATCGTCATCATCGGTATCGGCGTTGTCACCAGTACCATCCTCATCTGTGTCTGACCACTCGCTGGGGTTGGCGGGGAAATCATCATCCTCGTCATCAACCCCGTCACCGTCATCGTCCGGGTCGATGCTGTCAGGTATACCGTCATCGTCCAGGTCATAACCGGTGGTGAAGCTGAAAGAGAATGACGTTACCATCTGATTTCCCAGCACGTCAGCAGCGCTTTTGGCTATGGTAATTGTATAGGTGTTATCCGGGTAAAGGTCCAGATCGAACACCAGCACCAGCTGTTCACCGTCGGTCCACTGGAAATCCTCAACGGATGCGTACGGTTCAATTCCCAGCGCCAGCTCCACGGAATCCGTGTCAACCTTTTCGTTGAACTGGATGGTCACGGTTGTGTTCACGGCAACACCGGTGGAACCGTCCTCCGGAGAGGTGGAGCTCACCTCCGGACCGGTAGTATCCAGGGTGAAAATGGCGTCATCGTGATTGGTGTTACCCGCCGCATCTACCACCGCAAGCCGAACAGTGTAAACACCATCCAGCGTGGCGTCCAGAGTGGTATCCTCCGATGTGGGGCTACCGAAAGTGATCGTGCCGGGACCCGAAACCTTGCTCCAACTGTAGCTGGCTATTCCCGATCCGGGATCGGTCACCGTGGCATCCTGCAGGTGTTGTGAGTTCACAGTGGCGTCTTCCCCGGCATCCACCACAGGTGCAGTGGTGTCCCAGGTCAGTAAGAAACTTCCCTGGCCTTCGTTTCCCGCGTTGTCCGTGACCGTCAAACGGATCACGTAACTACCATCGGTTGCAGCCGAGATCGTGGTATCCTTCGATGTGGGTGTACCGAAAGTTATGGCACCGGGACCGGAAACCTTGCTCCAGCCGTATGTGGCCGGGCCGGACCCTGTCTCGGTGATCGTTGCATCACGGCTGAACTGTGAACTGGCTGCAATGTCCTCTCCGGCATCCACCGACGGTGAAGTGGTGTCCCAGATCAGGTTGAACTCACCATGACCGGAATTGCCACTGACGTCCTCCACAGTTAGCCGTATCACGTAGGTTCCATCTTCCGTGGCGGATATGGTGGTATCCTCGGAAGCGGCGGCCCCGAAATTTACCGTTCCCGGACCGGACTGCTTGGTCCAGCTGTAGAATGATATGCCCGACCCACCATCGGTCACGGTGGCATCCTTGGAGAACTGGGTGTTAGTGACCACGTCCCCTCCCACATTGACCTCCGGAGCCGTCCCGTCCCAGATCAGGGTAAACTCATCGAAGGCAGAGTTGCCTGCATTGTCGGTGACCGTCAGACGTATAACGTATTCGCCCTCATCGGTGGCCGAAACCGTGGTATCCTCGGCGTTGGGTGTGCCGAAGCTCACGGTACCCGGACCGGACTGCTTGCTCCACAGGTATGACCCGATACCCGACCCGCCGGTGTCAAATGCGGTGGCGTCCTGGGTGAATATGCTCTGCCTGTTCTGTGGAAGACCGGCCTCCACGGAAGGCGGCGTGATATCCCAGGTCAGGATGAATTCATCATAGGCGGTATTGCCCACGTTATCCGTGGCGGTCAGCCGGATGGTAAAGGTACCCTGGGCACTGGAAGATATGGTGGTGGTGGCAGAGGATGGCGATCCGAAGACAATGGTCCCCGTGCCGGACGCCTTGCTCCAACTGTAAGATGCCACACCGGACCCGCCGGTATCGGTGGCGCTGCCTACGCGGGTGAACTGGGAATTCTCCGCGGTGGGGTTCCCGGCATCCACCAAGGGGGCCGTGGTGTCCCAGATGAGGGTGAAATCGTCGTGGGCAGAGTTTCCAGCGTTATCGGTGACAGTGAGCCGGATCAAGTATGTATCGTCTGTACCGGCGGATATGGTGGTGTCCTCCAGGGTGGGGGTACCGAAGCTAATGGTCCCGCTGCCGGACGCCTTGCTCCACTGCCAGGATGCCATACCGGACCCTCCGGTATCAGACGTAACGGCGTCCTTGGAAAACTGCGAGGAGGTGCTCACGGAACCGCCCACGTCCACGCTGGGAGCAACGGTATCCCACACAAGGGTGAAATCATCGTAGGCAGAATTGCCTGCGTTGTCCGTGACCGTTAGCCTGACCGTATAGGTACCGTCCTGGGTTGCAGACACGGTGGTATCCTCCAGAGCGGGGGTGCCAAAATCCAGGTCTCCCGGACCGCTGAACTTGGACCAGGCATAGCTCTCGATACCGGATCCGCCGGTGTCGGATGCCGTGGCATCCTGGGTGAACTGACCGTTCTCCGTAACGGCTGACCCGGCCTCCACGGAAGGCGCGGTTGTGTCCCAGGTCAGGGTGAACTGGTCGTAGGCCGAGTTGCCGGCGTTATCGGTGACCGTCAAACGGATGGTATAGGTGTTCTCAGACAGCGCATCAATGGTGGTATCCTCCAGGGTGGGAGTACCGAAGTTCACGGTCCCGCTGCCGGACTGTTTGCTCCACTGCCAGGTGGCGATTCCGCTGCCTGTCCCATCGGAGGTGTGGGCATTCTTGGTTATCTGGCTTGAAGCGGCGACCGCATCGCCCACGTCCACGCTGGGTGCGGATGTGTCCCAAACCAGGGTGAAATCGTCATGGTCCGAGTTGCCAGCGTTGTCCGTGACCGTTAGCCTGACCGTATAGGTACCGTCCTGGGTTGCAGACACGGTGGTATCCTCCAGAGCGGGGGTGCCGAAGTTCAGGTCTCCCGGACCGTTGAACTTGGACCAGGCATAGCTCTCGATACCGGATCCGCCGGTGTCGGATGCGGTGGCATCCTGGGTGAACTGACCGTTCTCGGTTACGGCTGACCCGGCCTCCACGGAAGGTGCGGTGGTGTCCCAGGTCAGGGTGAACTCCGCATAGGCTGAGTTGGCCGCGTTGTCCGTGACAGTCAGACGGATGGTGTAGGTCCCATCGGCGCTGGCGGAGATCGTTGTATCCTCAAGAGCGGGGGTACCGAAATTGATCGTCCCGGTGCCGGACTCCTTGCTCCATTGCCAGGAATCCAGCCCGGTGCCGGAATTGTCCGAGGTGGTGGCGTCCTTGGTGAACTGACCGTTGGCAATCACGTCATCGCCCACGTCCACGCTGGGAGCCGAGCTGGCCCATGTCAACGTGAACTCGTCGTAGGCAGAGTTGCCAGCGTTATCGGTGACAGTGAGTCGGATCACGTATGTATCGTCTGTACCGGCGGATATGGTGGTGTCCTCCAGGGTGGGGGTACCGAAGCTTATGGTCCCGCTGCCGGACTCCTTGCTCCACTGCCAGGATGCCATACCGGACCCTCCGGTATCAGACGTAACAGCGTCCTTGGAAAACTGAGAGGAGGTGCTAACTGGACCGCCCACGTCCACGCTGGGAGCAACGGTGTCCCACACCAGGGTGAAATCATCGTGGGCAGAGTTACCGGCGTTGTCGGTTACCGTGAGCCTGACAGTGTAGGTACCGTCCTGGGTTGCAGACACGGTGGTATCCTCCAGAGCGGGGGTACCGAAATCAAGATCTCCCGGACCGCTGAACTTGGACCATAGATGGCTGTCTATACCCGATCCGCCGGTGTCGGATGCAGTTGCGTCCTGGGTGAACTGACCGTTCTCCGTAACGGCTGACCCGGCCTCCACGGAAGGCGCGGTTGTGTCCCAGGTCAAAGTGAACTCATCGTAGGCAGAGTTGCCAGCGTTATCGGTCACTGTCAAACGGATGGTATATGTATTCTCAGACAACGCATCAATGGTTGTATCCTCCAGGGTGGGAGTGCCGAAGTTCACGGTCCCCGTGCCGGACTGTTTGCTCCACTGCCAGGATGTTATCCCGGAACCGGACCCATCAGAGGTTGTGGCGTCCCGAAGGAACGCCGAGTTCTCCGCAATGGCGTCCCCCGCATCCACCGATGGCGCGGCGGTGTCCCAGATCAGGGTTAACTCATCGTAGGCAGAGTTCCCGGCATTATCGGTGACCGTCAACCGGATCACGAAACTGTCGTCGTTGTTGGAGGATATTGAGGTATCTTCACTGGTGGGCGCGGTGAAGCTTATGGTCCCCGTTCCGGACTGTTTGCTCCACTGCCAGGATGCTATCCCTGAACCACCTGTATCCGATGTGACCGCGTTCTTTGAGAACTGGGAGTTCTCCGAAACGGTCCCTCCCACGTCCACGCTGGGATCAACTGTGTCCACGCTGAAGGTCACAGAATCCACCGCAGTGTTATCGGCGTTATCCACCGCCCTGATGTATACAGTATGGCTTCCCTCGGATAGGGAATTGAAGGTCTCGGATGTGGAAGTGCCCACCGAGTAGTAGGACCCACCGTCCAGCTTGGCATCGTAACGTTTGATACCAGACTCGCTGTCGCTTCCGGTCCAGGATACGGTCACGGAACTGGAAGTGGACCAATCGTTGTCACCGGGAGATGTTATGTCTATGTTCGGAGGCGTGGTATCAGCCACGGACCCAACGGTCATTGTCGATAGGGACGCCACGGCGTTGTTGTCCTCGGGACTCTCGGTGACTGTGTCACCCACATCCACGATCAGCCCGTAATAGTAGGTGCCGGAGGATGTTCCGCCGGGGATGCTCACCGTTACTGTATCGGAATTTGTACCCCTGCCCGAAACCGATGATACGGTAGTGGAATAGAGCTGTATGTCGGACCCATCCGTAATGGTGGTATCTGTTGACAGGTATAGACGATAGGTGAACGATCCCGTGGAAAGCGGTCCGTTGTTGGAAAACGCCCGGGTGACGTCCACTGTCCCCCCCGCAGTGCCCGTGGCATCCCCGCTCACCGAATCAGCTTCAAGGTCCCGGGGATTAAACGTTGTGTATACCGTGCAGGAATTGGTATCGGGACAGTCTGGTGAACTGGGGGATGTTCGGATTGGGGAACCGGGGGTGTAAGGTGAAGTGTAGTCCTCCACGGTGAATGTGTCTATCTCTGTTGATGATGAACCGCTGCCCATGTCAAGATAGAAGGATGAAGAACTGCCCCAGTCGTCCACGAACTCGGTTATATCCAGGCACATGAACGCGGGGAAATCATAGGTTCCGCCGTCCCAGTACGGACCCGGGTATCTGCTATCATAAGGACTTGATTTTGTTCCTATTCCAAGTTCAAAATCTGCGCTTCTGTCGCCCACCGGGTTCATCTCCCATACCCCCAGCAGTTCGGGCTCATAGTCCGGAATATCTTGGTAGAACATGGCGTGGTTCTCCATGAGCTTGAAGGCGTCGTAGGTCATCCAGTAAAACCCGGCGCCGTTCCAGTCGCCCTCATAAGAAGACGTCTCGCCCCAATCGTTTCCCCAGGAATTCACTATCTTGAAGGCACCGGTCTCACCGTCACTGGACCAGGTATCATCATATCCCACCACGGTCTGAGCATGGTTGGACCCGCTCACCACCTCCCCTGATGATATGGTATCGTCACCGTTACCCAATCCGGAGTTATAGCTGGCGGTGTTAATGGAAAACGAAACAAGGTATCCATCATAGATTGCGGTCTTTACAGAGGTCACGTCCGAATCGTCAAAGGGTGACCATATGGTGGTGGAGGAAGAGGATGCCCGGTAAAGGGGTGCCTCGCGCCATGCAGATTCTGTTCCCCAGGAAGTGTAATCTCCGGCACCATTGATGATCCCGGAATAGGGTTGGGTGTTCTGGGTCGCCGAGCCCGCGAACTGTATTACATCGTAATTACCCCAAAAATGGGACCCGCCATCCACACCTTCATTGCATTTGTTGTATGTCCAGGACGCGCTCATCACTGTGCTGTCGTCACCAGTGAAATATATCTCCTTTGTAGACCAGATATACTCCCAACTGTCTCCGGTGAAGTCCCAACCATTGTCCTTGGCCTGGTAATAGGTGTTCTGGTAATAGTTGGTGGACCATGCGCTGCAAGACCCCTGACCTCCCTGGTTTCCCACGGGAGGGAAACTGCTTTCCGTGGAATGGTCCAGGGAAGGTGGAAGTGCCCTGGTGGATATTACGGAATCCAGAACGGGTGTGCCCACCATGGCCTCCCACTCATCATCGGTCGGAGGCGCCATGCCCGTCCCCATGCCGTTGTGAAGGATATTGTAATTTGTATCAGGGTCCCGAACGCCCGTCTCCGTCTTCTTCTCCTCCATCTCCTCCCTGGTCATCATATGGTAGACGTAATTTCCGGACACGAACTGATCTGCCCCAATTTCAGGTGACCCAACGTTTTGGGGAAGGGTGGGATCCCTTGGATGACCCTGACGATCTGGGTATTGACCATTGTCCCTGTCATCATCGGCAGGAGAGGGATATACTGAATCATCCATACCGGAAAAGGGACCGCCATCCATAGGTTCCGATGGGATGAAAAACAAGATGGATGAACATATTAAAAGAACGGATATACCCAACGCCAAGACTGCCTTCCGGATCAGTATAATCACCCCGTTTTTTGTATACCAGTTGAAATGGATAAACCGCATACCTGCAAGACGAAATCAGCGGTACCGGATAAATGGACCCACATTATCCGGGAAAACCGCTGCAGCACAGGTTTTACTGCACCGCTTTGATCGTGTTGGGCATACAGCTGGATGTTTTATAGATATGATTGGATAAATACTTTGTTTACTCGTGTCGCAAGCGGGTTTTATCATGTTCCATGCGGGTTTTGGCATATACATGTTGCTTATCATGCACATAGGTCTTTTTTTTGTAATGATACAATATCTCAGCATTTTTTTTTATTTTGTGAATGGGGCAAAAGGGGAAATACTACCTCCAGGTTCCCAGCCACAATGAACCAGAACAAGAACCCCACGGTCTATCTTGCCGGGCCCCTTTTCACATGGGGAGAGGAGATGTTCAACCTGAGGTGGAAAAAGCATCTTGAATGCGCGGCTTTGGGCGAGGAGCTATCGGTGGATTTTGTACTGCCCCAGGAGATGGAGGGCAAACACGCATCCCACGAGGGAATTTTCACATCAAACCTGGAACGGATCGACCAAAGCGTTGCAATGGTAGCTGTAATGGACGGTCCGGATTGTGATTCAGGCACCGCCTGGGAGATCGGGTATGCATTCTCCAAGGACAAGGTCGTTTTGGGGATACGTACGGATTTCCGCAAAGCGGGGGAGACAGGGCTCGGGAATCTCATGCTCACCGAATCCATCCGTCACTCGGGTGGGGAGATCATTGACTACGGGGCAGATGCCGATGGCAGTCCCATCTTCTACAGTGGCGAGAGCGGTGAATCCATGATGGACGACATGGCCACCAAGGTTTGCAGGAAACTGAAAGGGCTCAAGATAGACGAGTGAAATTTTTACTTGATCGCTCGTCCCAGAATTGGCCCTACTGTCCCGAGATACGTCTCAGGACTGGCTGATCGGTAATAGACCTGGCCGTTGCATTTTAGCATTCCTAATCCGATCCAAATTGCCCAGCATGAATGATTACAGCTGGGGCTGATCAGTAAAAAAAATTCTCGTGTGTGTTCATCCGACGAAGACACTAAAGTGCTTGGAAGCCCATGAAAACCATGAAATGGTGGGGGGGCATGTAAACGCCCCCCCTGGTTTCGTAGGAGGTGATCCATCCGCAGGTTCCCCTACGGATACCTTGTTACGACTTAACCCTCCTTGCTGAACCGAAGCTCGAACGCACCAAAGAGATGCACCCTCACTTTGACCCAACTCAGATGGTTTGACGGGCGGTGTGTGCAAGGAGCAGGGGCATATTCACCGCGGGATGTTGACCCGCGATTACTACGGATTCCAGCTTCATGCGGGCGGGTTTCAGCCCGCAATCCGAACTACGAACGGGTTTCGGGATTGCCGTCATCTTTCGATGTAGGGACCCATTGTCCCGTCCTTTGTAGCGCGCGTGTAGCCCGGGAGATTCGGGGCATACTGACCTACCGTTGCCCCCTCCTTCCTCTGATTTAGCACCAGCGGTCCCTCACAACGTTCCCCTCCTGCGGACAGGAGGCTGGCAATTGTGGGTGGGGGTCTCGTTCGTTATCTGACTTAACAGAACGCCTTACGGTACGAACTGACGGCGGCCATGCACCACCTCTCTGAAAATCAGGCAAAGTCGTCAGCTTGGCCTTCATGTAACAGTCGCCCCCGGTGAGCTTTCCGGCGTTGAATCCAATTAAACCGCACGCTCCACCCGTTGCTGTGCTCCCCCGCCAATTCCTTTAAGTTTCAGTCTTGCGACCGTACTCCCCAGGCGGCAGGCTTAACAACTTCTCTACGGCACTGGACGCCCTCAAAGGGACCTCCAACACCAAGCCTGCAGCGTTTACACCCTGGACTACCCGGGTATCTAATCCGGTTTGTGCCCCAGGGCTTCGTCCCTTACCGTCGGACCCGTTCTGGCCGGACGCCTTCGCCACTGGTGGTCCCTCCAGGATTACAGGATTTCACCCCTACCCCGGAAGTACCTCCGGCCTCTCCCGGTCCCAAGATAGGCAGTCTCCTCGGAATTCGCACTGTTAAGCAGTACGATTTACCCAAGGGTTTACCTATCCGGCTACGGACGCTTTAGGCCCAATAATAACGATCACCACTCGGGCTGCTGGTATTACCGCGGCGGCTGGCACCAGTCTTTCCCAGCCCTTACTCTCCCTGCTTTTTATACAGGAAAACAGCGAACCTAAACGGTACGCACTTGGAGTTCCCTTGTCGCGGTTTCCCGCATTGCAAAGTTTTCGCGCCTGCTGCGCCCCGTAGGGCCTGGATTCGTGTCTCAGAATCCATCTCCGGGCTACCCCTCTCAGGGCCCGTACCCGTAATCGGCTAGTGAGTACCTTACACTCACTACAACCTGATAGGCCGTAGACTCATCCTAGGGCGATGAATCTTTCGGTCCAGAAGCATTCCAGCATCCTGGGCCTATGGGGTATTATGCTCAATTTCTCGAGATTATCCCCCACCCTAGGGCAGATTGTCCACGTGTTACTGAGCAGTCTGCCGAGTCCCTAAGACTCTCGACTCACATGGCTTAATCGAACTCCAATAGCGGTGACCTCCGGCAGGATCAACCAGAGTTGGTTGACTTAATGCACACTGTCCACGAACTTAGTCGTGCTCGGATGGTCTTCCAAGTCTCACCGTGTCTTCGTCGAATGTCGGATACGAGAGGTCACGGGACCTTGCGGCCATTCCGGGTTTCTCGTACCCCCACGGGTGTTGGCAGGAATGGATGAAGAATTCCGTCACAGGCGGGCAGATGCCCCCTCGGGATTCAACGCCTATATCCCTACCGATTGGGTAAGCCCCCTGGATGTCAACCACCTTATTAAGCTTTACCATCAATAGACGGTAAAACAATCTCCTGCGTCGGGGTTCTTTACCCAAATAGAGATGTACTTATCAGAGCTTAACCATTTCCGTATTATACGGGGGTACAAACGGTCCCGAAATCGTTGAACGACCCTATTAAGACACCAATCCGGAGGAATGGAAATGAGAGTGCTTCTGGTATACGATACCACCTTTGGGACAGGGAGACAGGTGGCCGCAATCATAGAGAACGCCATGGTCTCCTCAGGAACCGTTGTGAATGTGTACAATGTCCGGGACGCCCCCACGAAAGGCCTTGATCAGTATGATCTGATGATTTTCGGGACACCGACCCATGGTAAAAACCCCACAATGAAGATGAAGAGGTACGTAAAGAAAGCTGCCATGGCCGTCCCCGGCAGGAGAATGTGCGCCTACAACACCCGTGTTGATCCCAAGATCGGCCACAAACCCGCCAACAAGCTCCTTGACCTGGGGATGTCCCTGGGGCTGGGCCCCTGGGGAAAATGTGAATCCTTCTGTGTAAAGGGCATCAAAGGCGTGCTCAAAGAGGGTGAGGAGGCCCGCATACACAACTGGGCAATGGGACTGGTTGCCGGTGCTTGATAGTGGAGATAGCGGTGCACCCGAGCGGATGACCAAAGGATCAACAGGATATCACGGCGTCATCGTGGGATGTACTGAGGCAGACTGACCTTGCTGAGGGAGACTTTTTATTATTTCCGGGTTTCCTCGTTTTTTCTCAAATTCAACTCGATTAACGCCTGATAAGAATGTAGACCCTTCGTCCAATATATTTTTTCTCTGATAGGACCATTGCGCCATTCCCGAT
>Ga0272441_10005919_pt1 | contig 20919 bp, 12 predicted proteins | sample SSMProp6N_FD_193582 | JGI IMG/M metagenome (GOLD analysis project Ga0272441, IMG submission 193582) | Marine sediment archaeal communities from Little Sippewissett salt marsh, Falmouth, MA, United States - SSM-Prop-6N | ecosystem: Environmental > Aquatic > Marine > Wetlands > Sediment ...
TACCCTTCTTTAAATAATTCCGATTGCGCGTTCGATGGAAGATCTAGGTCCAGATGTTCGTAGGCGAGCCGGGTGGCGCAGCGGCCGGTGCGGGTGCGCTTGAGGTAGCCCTGCTGGATCAGGTAAGGTTCATAGACTTCCGCCAGGGTATCGGCTTCCTCGCCGATAGCGACCGCGATGGTTTCGATCCCAACCGGTCCTCCGGAAAAGTTTTTTATAATCGTCTTCAGAATCCGTTTATCCATCTCGTCCAGACCCCGCTCGTCCACCCCGAGCATTTCCAGGGCGGCGTGGGCTACCTCCGGGTTGATCTTATTGTCCGCTTTCACCTGAGCGTAATCCCGTACTCTTCTCAGGAGGGAATTGGCGATCCGGGGCGTGCCCCGCGCTCGGCGCGCGATCTCCAGCGCCCCCTTTTCATTTATATCAACATTTAAAATATCGGCCGAGCGAAGCACAATTTTCTTTAAATCCTCGGGCCGGTAAAAATCGATTCGGTTGACGAGGCCGAAACGGCTCCGGAGCGGCGCGGTCAGAAGCCCGAAGCGGGTCGTGGCGCCGATCAAAGTGAAATGAGACAGATTGAGACGGACCGAGCGCGCGGAAGGCCCCTGGTCGATCATGATATCGATGACAAAATCTTCCATCGCCGGGTAAAGGTATTCCTCCACCACGTGGGAGAGACGGTGGATCTCGTCGATGAAAAGAATATCCCCGTTTTTCAGGTTGGTGAGCAAACCGGCCAGATCGCCGGGTTTCTCAACCGCCGGACCGGAGGTCACCTTTATCCCCGTTCCCAGCTCACCGGCTATGATATAGGCGAGCGTGGTCTTGCCCAGACCGGGAGGCCCGAAGAAAAGGATATGCTCGAGCGGATCGTTCCTCTCCCGGGCCGCCTGAAGGGTGATCTTCAACCGCTCCTTCACATTCTCCTGCCCGACGAACTCGGAGAAATCTTCCGGCCGGAGCTTCTGTTCGAACTTGAGGTCTTTCTCGGCGAGAGTCGAACTGATGACTTTTTTATCCATTAAAATTTTCCTTCGGAAAATTTTATTTTTAAAAGCGATACAATGTTATCTGCGGGAAAAGGTTTATGCTGAAATCGATATTTAATTTGCGAACATTCGAGATCTTAACCCATTTTTTCTATATTTCCTTGTTTCTATATTTTCGTTATTTTTGCAAAAAGTCATATATACTTGAGAGATTCTTTCAGTAGTTCCTCGGTGGAAGACTCGGGTTCAATATTGCCTAGGGCTTTCTTGATCGCCCGGTGGGCTTTGGCATGAGAGCAGCCGAGCGAGATCAGGGCTTCCAGCACGTCGGAAATTTTTTTGTCTCCCTCGACCAGGCGGACCCGGGCGGCCTCCTCCTGGAGCCGGGGAATTAACGTTATCTTATCTTTTAATTCCACGATCAGCCTTTCGGCGGTCTTCTGCCCGATACCGTGGATGGTAGAAAGGAGGCGGGCGTCCCCCGAAACGATAGCATGCTTGAAGGAGGAAACCGGTATCCCCCCCAGTATCGCCAGGGCGACCTTGGGGCCGATCTTGGAGACGCCGAGCAGCATTTTAAAGAGCTGCCTTTCTTCTTCGGCAATGAAGCCGTAGAGGCTGAGCTCGTCTTCTCTCACGTGAAGATAGGTGAGGATGCTCATCTCCTCCCCCGGCGGGGGGAGGTTTTCGTAGCTGCTCAAAGGTATGAAAACCCGGTAACCGATCCCGTTCACCTCGATAACGACGTGATCGGGAGCGGATTTAATCAGTTGGCCTTTCAGATATGCGATCACAATAACCTACTGGAGTAATGGAATATCGGAATTTTGTATATTTTCATTTTCGGCAATTCCGCAAAAGTACGTTCTTAAAAAAGAAACACTTTTTTGACAGGATATACAGGATTAACCGGATGAGAAGTCCATTTTCAGATCCGGGCCAGCGGGCACGAAAATAAATTTTCGTGCACCACGTCAGAAAGCGATGCAGGGAAAATTGAAACTATTTTCTTCTGCGTCCACTGCTGACGTGAAGGTGGAAGTCTTTCACATCCACCGCTGGCGCGGAGCAGATATCCTGTCAATCCTGTTAATCCCGTCAAAAAATAGGCGAACCTTCGGTTTTGATTTTTCAAGATACGCCATGAAGCACATATTTCTGAAACATCGTCTAATTATTCAACCAACGATTGAAAGTCAATCTTCCCGTTTCAGGAGTTTGTCCTGGAAAAAAGTGATGCCGAGAGCGAGGGCATCCGCCACATCCGGAGGCGAAGGCAATTCCTCTAAACCGAGGAGAGCCTGAACCATTTTCTGGACCTGGAGCTTGGCGGCGGAACCGCTTCCCACCACCGATTTCTTCACCCGGCGGGATGCGTAGGAAAAAACGGGAATACCTTTTTCGGCGGCGGCCAGCAGGCACACCCCCCGGACCTCGCCCAGCTTCAAAAGGGAACTCACATTTTTGCCGTAAAAAACGTCTTCCAGAATTAGAGCCCGGGGAAGATACTGACTGATGAGCTGAGAAAGGCGCTGATGAATCCGGTTTAACTTTTCCGCCGGCAGAGCCCGCGACGGATTTTTTACAATTCCGGCTGCGCGAACCTTTACCTCCCCTTCACTTTTTTCCAATATACCGTAGCCGGTGATATTCGTTCCCGGGTCAACCGCGATTATCTTAGTGATGCTTACCTCTTTCAACTTTTCTTCAACAATTTAGCTTCGCGACTTTTAGCCACTAAGGCACCAAGTCACCAAGAAAAAATTTATAGATATAACAATTGTGTTTTCCTTATCTTCTAATTATTCCTTAGTGTCTTCGTGTCTTTGTGGCAACCTTATTGAAATTTCGAAGTTTTACTTTTCAATCACCGGACTTCTCTTCGGAGAGGAATTCGTCGGGAATATCGAAATTGGAATAAACATCCTGGACATCGTCATGTTCTTCCAGGGTCTCGACCAGGGCGAGAACCTTTCGCGCTTCCTCCCCGGAAACCTTTATTTCGTTTTTCGGAAGCTGGGTTATCTCAGCGAGATCAGACCTGAGCCCCTTCTCCTTCAGCGCATTTTTTACGCTTTCAAAATCAGAGGGCGCGGTGTAAATCTCATACGCCTCTTCGGTGACCTGAAAATCTTCCGCCCCGGCCTCCAGGGCCAGGGAAAAAAGGGTATCCTCATCGGTTTGAGCTTTCCCCACGCTGAAAAAACCCTTCATCTCAAACATCCAGGAAACGCTGCCGGAACCGGCGAGGTCCCCGCCTTTTTTGGAGAAGATGTTTCTTATTTCGGCCGTGCTCCGGTTGCGGTTATCGGTCAGAACCCGGACCAAGATCGCCACCCCCCCGGGGCCGTACCCTTCATAAATGCACTCCTCATAATTAACCCCCGGCAATTCACCGGTGCCTTTCTTGATCGCCCGGTCGATGTTGTCCGCCGGCATGTTGGCGTCCCGCGCGGTCTGGACCGCGGTCCGGAGGCGGGCATTGGTATTGACGTCCCCTCCCCCGTCCCGGGCCGCCACGGTGATTTCCTTCACCAGGCGGCTGAAAAGCTTTCCGCGCTTGGCGTCGGCGGCCGCCTTCTTATGCTTGATACTGTGCCATTTGGAATGACCGCTCATCTTTTTTCTCCGTTGGAATATTGGAATAATGGAATAGTGGAATAATGTTGCACCAATCCCAACATTCCAACATTCCAACATTCCAGCATTCCAATCCTCATATTAATTTTCTTCCCCTTCCTTCTTCTCGGCTACGATCTTCTGGGAGAGGTGGGCCGGGACCTCATCATAGTGGTCGAGCTCCATGGTGAATTCACCGGTTCCGCCGGTGAGCGAACGGAGCTCGGACGAGTACTTGAGCAACTCCGCCATCGGCACCTGGGCCCGGATAACCTGGTTGGCGCCTTTCGCGCCCATTCCCTGCACCTGTCCCCGGCGGGAATTGAGATCACCGGTAATACTGCCCATGTATTCCGTGGGCACGGTTATGGACACGTTCATGATCGGCTCCAGCAGAATCGGCTGGGCCTGACGGGCTGATTCTTTGAATCCCTGACGCCCGGCTATCTGGAAGGCGATATCCTTGGAGTCCACGGGATGGGTTTTGCCGTCGTAGACGGTGGCGATGACATCCACCACCGGGTAGCCGGCCAGGACCCCGCTCTCCATCGCGGTCAGATATCCCTTCTTCACGCTCTGGACGAGCTGGGCCGGGATGTGCCCTCCCACCACTTCGTCCACGAAAAGCAGTTTCCCGCCCCAGGGGAGTTCGATCAACTCTTTCTTCTTTTTTCTTTCTTCCGCTTCCGCCCCTTCGGTGTACGGCTGCACGTGCATCCAGACTTCGGCGAACTGGCCAGCGCCTCCGGTCTGCTTTTTATGACGGTACTTGATCTCACCCCTTCCCTTGATCGTCTCTTTATAGGCTACCTTGGGTTGGCGGAGATCGACCTCGATCTTGAAATTCCTTTTCAGGCGGTCCAGGGCGACCTGAAACTGCACCTCCCCCATGCCGGAGAGAATGAACTCCTTGGTCATCGGGTCCCGCCGGGCAATCAGGGTGGGATCCTCCTCGGTGAATTTGTGAAAGCCCTCGGCTATCTTATCTTCATCCCCCCGGGCCCGGGAGTACACCGCCGTTATCGTGGTCGGGGTGGGAAATAGTATCGGTGGAAATTCGTAGCTTTTACCGACCGCGCAGAGAGTATCGCCGACCGAAGTCCCTTTCAATTTGGGCAGCGCCACGATAAAACCGGGAATCGCCCGGGAAACGGCGATCTGCTCTTTCCCCTTGATGATGTAAAGATTGGCAATCCTTTCCCTGGTCCCGCTGCTGCTGTTGAAAACATCGGAATCGGAATCAAGTGTTCCCGACCAGACCCGCAGGTAGGAAAGCTGACCCACGAAAGGGTCGGTGATGGTCTTGAACACCCGGGCGCAGAGGGGAGCCCCCGGGTCGGGGTTCAATTTTTCTTCTCCCGCCTTAACCTCTCCGCGGTCGCGCGGGGAGGGAAAGATATCGCAAATTCCCTGCAGCAGCTCTTTGACCCCGATCCCCCCAAGGGCCGAGGCGGCGAACACCGGCACGACTTTGGCGGCGGAAAAAGCTTTTCGGAACCCCTGGTTCACTTCATCGGGGGAGAGCGCTTCTTCCGCCAGATACTTTTCAATGAGGCTATCATCGGTTTCGGCGGCGACTTCCACCATCTTTTCCCGGTAAGAAGCGAATTCCGCCTTCAGCGAATCTTCAACCTTCTCTCCGGAACCCTCAGCGGTGAGCCAGTGAACCGAAGAAAAATCGGGATGGGCGGCGTCGGGCATGGTCACCGGAACAACCCTCTGGCCGAAAGAGGTCTCCAGGGATTTCAGGACGGAAGTGAAATTGGAATGCTCCTTGTCCAGCTTGGTTATTACAATGCTGATCGGCAGCCCTTTCTCCCGGGCCGCTTCCCACACCTTACGGGTACCGGAGTCCACCCCGGCAACGCCGTCCACCACGATAATAACGCTGTCGGCCACTTCGAGAGCCACCACAACCTCTCCCCAGAAATCGGCGTAACCAGGCGTGTCGAGCAAAAAGATGTTCTTCCCATCCGAGGAGCAATTGAGGGAGGTGGTCCTGATACTGATCTTGCGGGATTTTTCCACCTCGTCGGTATCGGAAAGCGACGTTCCCTGCTCCACGCTTCCCTGCCTGCTGTTGGCTCCGGAGACGAACATCAGGCTGTCGGCGAGCGTGGTCTTGCCGCCCCCGTTGGAACCGATGATAGCTATCGTTCTGATATCGTTAACTTCGAATTCAGCCATTATATTTCCTTTCTAATGCTGGTGAGTGGTTTTTCCAGATTGATTTCAAGTTTATAACATAAACGGAAAGGGGGATTCAAGACAATTGGGCAGTGGGCAGTCGGCAGTGGTTGGAATAAAGGCGGTATAGATTCAGGGATGTAAAAGACAATTCAAAAGGTCGGGATGAAATATAAGGTACTGGACGTCGTTAAAGCCACTCCCCACTGCCTACTCCCTACTGCCTAGATTAGGCCCTCCCGATATACTCCCCGGTCCGGGTATCAACCTTGATGACCTCCCCCTCCTTGATGAAAAGAGGAGCATTCAGCTCCAGCCCGGTCTCCAGCTTGATCGGTTTGCGGACATTGGTGGCGCTGTCGCCCTTCAACCATTCCGGGGACTCCACCACTTTCAGATCGACGCTCGCCGGAAGATCCATCTGGAGAGGGGTGTCTTCGGCGGTGAAAACGATTTCATAGCTGCCGCCCTCCACGATATAGTCCCGGCAGGATTCCACCAGCTGCTCCGGCAGCGCGATCTGTTCGAAGGTTTCGGGATCCATGAACACGTAGCCGGAGGAGTCCCGGTAGCTGTACTCGAGCTTTTTTTTGATCAGGGGGATTATCTCCACGTTTTCGTTTGAAGAAAAGCGGACCTGATCGGAACGGCCGGTGCGGAGATTGCGCAGAGTCGCCTGAACGTAGGCTCCTCCTTTTCCCGGTTTCACCCGTTCCAGATCGAGAACCGAACAGATATCGCCCCCGTAACGGACGGCGTTTCCCTTTCGCAGGTCATTAGCGCTACTCATAGATGCCCCCCTCCCATGTATTTTGATCAAAAACGGAAAACTGCTGATAGAAATCCGGAAACCGTAGAGAAATCGGAGATCAGAAATGCGGTCACATTCCTCTCCGTTTTCTGTTTTCTGCTTTCCCTACTGATTTCCGTTTTCTTCCGACCGACTTCGTATTTCTAACCTTTGACGGCCACTGCAAAACCTTCCCGGACCGGAGGGGCGGCGAAGAGAGGATAACCCGCCCGTTGCTCGAGATAAAGGTTGGCCTCCTCGCTCGCCTCGGCCGATTCTTTATCTTTCCAGAGAGTAACGGATATCGCCCGGGCTTCTTTTTCATCGAGCAACAGGTAAAAACCCCGGTAGCCGGCGGTGTTCTTGATTTCGGGATTGATATATTCCCGGTACAGGTCCTGAAAGTCTTTGATCTTATCGGGCTTGATCCTGATCGTGATCAGCTGGGCGTACATGATCCATCCTCCAGTTTATCTTACAATATAATTAAAGGAAATTAGCGCCGAAGGCGATAATTTATTACTATAATCTCCCGCTGACGTCAATGAAATCAAAATGGTTCCGAGCGATAAACCTGTAGACATTTCCTGACGATCGTCAGGAAATGTCTACATCATCGGCCTATCGCGGGGGGGTCGGTTGGAACGGGGATTTTCCCACTCGAGATTCGGGAAACGGTATAAACCAGCATCGGTCGAATAGAGCACGCAATTGTTCTCGAATGCCGGGGCGGCCGGAGGAGCACCGGCGACGATGTCAGCCGTCGCTTTACCCTTCGGTGACGAGAGGATGCTAGGTAATCACTTTTGGATGTCTTCCATTTTTAAATTCCGGCTTCCAGGGCCACGATTCTCTTTTCCAGGGAGCGGAGATTATCGTTCAGAGACGAAACCTCTTCATCTTTCTTCTGGAGAAGATAATTCAGCGCCTGGTTTCCCGCCCGCAGCCCGATCGCACACTCCACCAGTTTTACTCCCGTATCACCGGAGGATTCCCAGGCTCTGGCCGCAATCCGGGATGCGTGATCGGCGGTCAATTTTTCCGGTGAGACGGCGACGCCCGTTCCGTCATCGAGTCCGGAGGGAGTGATGAAATCGCCGGAATTAACCGGACCCCGGACCCGGACCGGGACCCGGCCCATAAAGGCAACCTTCTCCCAGCCCGCCATCTCCTCATCGCCGGGAGAATTACCGAGGAAACCGGGAGCGGATGAGACCACCAGGAACTGGTCCGCGGTTCCCGTCTCCCGGCTGACCATCCCTGAAACCACCCCGACGATATCTCCGGCCCCGATCTTTTCTTTCATATTCATCCGCGGCATCCACTCGGCCAGGTCGCCGTAGCCTGTCTCATAGGTCACGCCGCCGGCGCCATCCCCTTCAATCCTTCCGACCACGGTTCCGGAGTCAAAGAATTTTATGAACTCATTGGATGTGCCCGGATTACTTCTATTCAGCTTGATGTAGAGCCCGTCGGCCGAGCTCCCGGTGGAGTTGTTGACGATATAGGCCGACGCGAGGGAAGACTGGGAATCCCTCACTTCCAGTTTATAGCTAGGGTCGTCGGTGCCGATCCCGACCTCCCCGTCCCCGTCGAGAACCAGAACCTGGTTGTCATTATTCTCGGTCCTCAGCTTGATGAAAGCGCCCGAGGTCTCGGTGTCTATGACCAGGTTGTTATTTGTGTAGCAAAATATTTCGGCGCCGACGGTGGCGAGAGTGGAATCCTTCCACCTCAGGCGACGGTTATTTCCCAGGAGAACGTTTCCGCCGTCGACCTCCAGGGACGTGGTGGGGGGAGAATCAACTCCCACTCCAACGTACCCGGAATACCGTATGCCCCCGAACTGATCCCTCTTCCAGATGTTCGAGCCGATCGAGGTTAACGGGATATCATCCTCCTGGCCGAAATAATGCCTCGGTCCGTTGCGGACGGCCCAGAGGCCGGTAGTTTCCCGAAAGATGGCGATCTCGTCGGTCCCGTTACCGTCGTAATCAGCCGGGACCGGAATGTCCGATTCGTCCCCGAAATAGTAGCGGGGGCCGTTCCGGATCGCCCAGAGACTGCTGTAAGGTCTGAAAACAGCGATATCATCGGTCCCGTCCCCGTCGAAGTCGGCGGCGGGGAGTCTGACGATGAAAATAAAACCGAAAAGAACACCCAGAAGCACTAATAACTTCTTCATATTTTCCTCCTCTCTTTTTATTGCCGCCGGAGCATCAAACTCGATGGTAAACACAATAAACTTATATTACATTCAGATGCACCGGCATTGAATGAAACAATCACTTTGAATTCTCATTTTCCGTCAGAACCAGTGATTCCAGGTAAGCGACGCGCTGAGAAAGTTTTTGGAAATCGTTCTCCTTCATTTTCAGCAAGAAGCTGAGGGCCTGGTTCCCGGCCCGCAGGCCGACCGCGCACTCCACCCGCTTGACGCCGATCTCATCCGAGGATTCCCAGGCCCGCCCGGCGATCCGGGAAACATCCCCTGCGGCAAGCTCGTCGGGTGAGACCGCGATTCCGACCCCGTCGTTCTCTCCCGAGGGAACGATGAAATCACCGGCTTTCACCGCTCCCTTTACCTTAATCGGAACCTTTCCCAGGAGGGCCACCTTCTCGTAGCGGGATTCATTCTCCTCTCCGGGAGCGTTGCCCAAAAAAGCCGGGGCGGTGGAGACCACTGAAATCTGATCGGCTAGGCCCGTCTCGCAACTCACCATCCCGGAAATTATTCCCACTACGTCTCCCGGCTCGATCTTCTCCTCTTCCCACATCCGGGGCATCCACTCGGCCAAGTCGGCGGCTTCGCTTTCATAACTTACTCCTCCCGTACCGGTTCCTTCAATCGCGCCTACCGCTCCATAACAATCCCAAAACTGGACAAATTTATTGTTGGAACCCGGATGACAGGCGTCAAGGGTGATGTAGAGTCCATCGGCATTGGCGTTGTTCGAATCGTTTCTTATGTAGGCGACCGCCCAATCAGCGCGCGAATCAAAGACCTCAAGCTTGTAATCCGGATCGTCGGTGCCGATCCCGACATGACCATCACCGTCCAGAACCAACACCTGGCTGTCGTTATTCTCGGTCCGCAGCTTGATGAATTGACCGCTGGTCTCGTTGTCGATGACCAGGTTGTTGTTGGTGTACAAAAAGATCTCCGCCCCCATGCTGTAATCGCTTTTCAGAAATCGCATACGGCGGTTATTATAAACACTGATGTCATCCATAAAATATGCATCTGCCGTGCACCACATAGGTCCGTTCATATAAACCGCCGTGTCCTCGGGGGAAATGATATTTCCATATCCGTTCATGCGAAAGTGGCTTCCGCCGACAGCCGAAAGGGGGATATCTCCTTCACCGCCGAAATAATGCCTCGGTCCGTTGCGGACGGCCCAGAGGCCGGTAGTTTCCCGAAAGATGGCGATCTCGTCGGTCCCGTTACCGTCGTAATCAGCCGGGACCGGAATGTCCGATTCGTCCCCGAAATAGTGGCGGGGGCCGTTCCGGATCGCCCAGAGGCTCTCGTAAGGTCTGAAAACGGCAATATCGTCGGTACCGTCGCCGTCGAAGTCAGCGGCGGGGATGCCCTGAACGATCATTATTGCCAACATTACCAATATAACCATCAGACCTTTTTTCATCGCTCCCTCCTTGCGATACGGTTTGCCCTTGAAGATAAAAAAACCGTACAGGAAATATTCTATACGGTTCGGGATTTAAAATTTCAAAACCGAAATCATTTCTAATGCTCCAAACGAGATCTTGAACGTGTGTTAATCTATCATTAATCTCCGGCTCAAGCAACCCAGATACTGTTTAAATAAAAAAGCCCTGGCAGTGTCCTACTCTCCCCCCCGGTCTCCCGGGGAGTACCATCGGCGCTGAAGGGCTTAACGACCGTGTTCGGGATGGGAACGCGTGTTTCCCCTTCGCCATAACCACCAGAGCTAAAATTTTTCGGCTTCGCCGAAAAATTTTAAGAAACTCCGTTCCTAAATTTTCGACGGAACCGAACTGAAATCCGGGTAGCAATTGCTTTTCTATTTTTTCCCGATTTTTAAGGGAAAAAATAAAATACTGGTCAAGCCGATCGGCAGATTAGTACGGGTAAGCTGAATGCGTCACCGCACTTACACCTCCCGCCTATCAACCTCGTCATCTTCGAGGTGCCTGATAGGGATATCTCATCTCGGAGGGGGCTTGGCGCTTAGATGCTTTCAGCGCTTATCCTTTCCGGACGTAGCTACCCAGCAGTGCCGTTGGCACGACAACTGGAACACCAGCGGTCCGTCAATCCCGGTCCTCTCGTACTAGGGATTGATCTCCTCAGATATCCTGCGCCCGCGACGGATAAGGACCGAACTGTCTCACGACGTTCTGAACCCAGCTCGCGTACCGCTTTAACCGGCGAACAGCCGGACCCTTGGGACCTTCTCCAGCCCCAGGATGCGATGAGCCGACATCGAGGTGCCAAACCGGGCCGTCGATGTGAACTCTTGGGCCCGATAAGCCTGTTATCCCCGGAGTACCTTTTGTCCGATGAGCGACGGCCCTCCCACAAGGGACCGCCGGATCACTAAGGCCTGCTTTCGCACCTGCTCGACTTGTAGGTCTCGCAGTCAAGCACCCTTATACCTTTACGCTCTCCGCACGATTGCCGACCGTGCTGAAGGTACCATTGCGCTCCTCCGTTACTTTTTAGGAGGAAACCGCCCCAGTCAAACTGCCCACCTGACACTGTCCCCCCGTTTTACCGGGGGTTAGAATTTCGATACAGCAAGAGTGGTATTTCAAGGATGGCTCCATCCCGACTGGCGTCGGGAATTCATCGCCTCCCACTTATCCTACACATACCGCATTAAAACCCAATATCAAGCTACAGTAAAGGTTCACGGGGTCTTTCCGTCCTGTCGCGGGTAGGCGGCATCTTCACCGCCACTACAATTTCGCCGAGTCCCTCGTTGAGACAGCGCCCAGATCGTTACGCGATTCGTGCGGGTCGGAACTTACCCGACAAGGAATTTCGCTACCTTAGGACCGTTATAGTTACGGCCGACATTCACTGGGGCTTCGGTTCTGAGCTTCTCCCCGATGAATCGGGGATAACCCTTTCCCTTAACCTTACAGCATTGGTCACGCGTCAGTCTCTATACATTGTCTTGCGACTTGGCAGAGACCTGTGTTTTTGGTAAACAGTCGCCTGGGCCGTTTCAGTGTCTGTCGCCCCGGCTCCATGTGCGAAACGCTTCACCGGAGCGACAACCCCTTCTCCCGAAGTTACGGGGTCATTTTGCCGAGTTCCTTAACGAGGGTTCTCTCGCGCGCCTTAGGATACTCTCCCTACCTACCTGTGTTGGTTTGCGGTACGATTGCCCGGCTCACTAGCTAGAAGCTTTTCTCGGTAGCAGGCACCAGCCGCTTCGCCCGCGCCGTAGCTTGGGCTCGCATTCGCCTCTCGGAGTTAACACCCTCCGGGATTTGCCTCGGAGGGCCCCCTAGTGGCTTAGACCTCGACTTCCAATGCGAGGCCGGCAGTGTTTTGGCCTCCTACGTCACTCCATCGCCACCCCCCGATAAATCGGGGGACGCAAGTCAGGCAGTACGGGAATATTAACCCGTTGTCCATCGGCTACGCCTTTCGGCTGCGCCTTAGGTGTCGACTAACCCTGGGAGGACGAGCCTTCCCCAGGAAACCTTGGGTTTTCGGCGTTCCGGATTCTCACCGGAATTATCGCTACTCATGCCGGCATACTCACTTCCATACCGTCCACCCCGCCTTCCGGCGAAGCTTCGGCCAGTATGGAACGCTCCCCTACCACTCTGGTTATTAGTTATTGGTTACTGGTTATTGGCCGAAACCAATAACAAGCTTTCCAGTAACCGATAACCAGAATCCGTGGCTTCGGCAATGGACTTGAGCCCCGATCATTTTCGGCGCAAGATCACTCGACTAGTGAGCTATTACGCACTCTTTAAATGATGGCTGCCTCTGAGCCAACATCCTAGCTGTCCCTGTGATCTCACTTCCTTTTTCACTTAGCCCATATTTTGGGGCCTTAGCCGACGGTCTGGGCTGTTTCCCTTTCGACCACGGAGCTTATCCCCCGCAGTCTGACTCCTGCAATAAGGTACAGCGGTATTCGGAGTTTGATTGGTTTTGGTAGGCTGGTAGGCCCCCTATCCCATTCAGTGCTCTACCCCCGCTGCCCATTTTGCAAGGCTAGCCCTCAAGCTATTTCGAGGAGAACCAGCTATCGCCGAGTTTGATTAGCCTTTCACTCCTATCCACAGGTCATCCAATAACTTTTCAACGTTAACTGGTTCGGTCCTCCAGTACGTGTTACCGTACCTTCAACCTGCCCATGGATAGCTCACTCGGTTTCGGGTCTACTCCATGCAACCGTATGTCGCCCGGTTAAGACTCGGTTTCCCTGCGGCTCCCCCCGTGATCGGGGTTAACCAAGCTGCATAGAGTAACTCACCGGCTCATTATGCAAAAGGCACGCCGTCACCCCGATAAAACCGAAGTTTTATCGCGGGCTCCGACCGCTTGTAGGCATTCGGTTTCAGGTTCTATTTCACTCCCCTCAAAGGGGTTCTTTTCACCTTTCCCTCACGGTACTTGTTCACTATCGGTCGCCAGTTAGTATTTAGCCTTGGATGGTGGTCCACCCGGATTCACACGGAGTTCCACGTGCTCCGTGCTACTTGGGAGAACAGGTAGAAAAGGTTATCCGTTTTCGCTTACGGGACTGTCACCCTCTATGGCGGCACTTTCCAGAGCCTTCAGCTAACGAATAACTTGGTAACTTTTCCTTCGGACTCCACTCCGAAACACCCGCTTCCCGCAACCCCCGGCCGGCAACGCGTGGAGGCTTTAACGCCGGCAGGGTTTGGGCTGTTCCCTTTTCGCTCGCCGCTACTGGGGGAATCTCGATTGATTTCTTTTCCTCAGGGTACTTAGATGTTTCAATTCTCCTGGTGTCGCCTCCCTCGCATACGCTCGGGATTCCCGGACATTACTCCGGGAGGGTTTCCCCATTCGGAAATCCCCGGATCTACGCTTGCTTGACAACTCCCCGGGGCTTATCGCAGCCAGCCACGTCCTTCATCGCCTCCTGGCACCAAGGCATCCACCAAATGCCCTTAGTAGCTTGACCAGTATTCGATCAAACTGGTTTTGCGCGAAATTGTTACCCAGATTCAATTGTCAAAGATCATATTTATTCCGGCTCTGCCGGAATAAATATCTAAAAAATGGAGCTGAGGGGATTCGAACCCCTGACCTCAGGCTTGCAAAGCCCGCGCTCTCCCAGCTGAGCTACAGCCCCTTAAAATCTTTACCCGGTAAAAATTTTAAGGGGTTTTTATCACACCAGCTCTTCAATTCAAAGAACAAAAGTAACTCTCTTCGAATCCACTCAGGCATGGGCCTGAGTGGATTCGAACCACTGACCCCTGCGTTATCAGCACAGTGCTCTGACCAACTGAGCTACAGGCCCGGATTAAATTATTTGAGTGGATTCTCAGTCGCCCCCGATAAATCGGGGGCGCCTGATCCGGCACCGCCTCCGGCGGTGACGGAGAACCACTGACCCCTGCGTTATCAGCACAGTGCTCTGACCAACTGAGCTACAGGCCCTTAATTTTTTTCTCACGAAAAAAATTTGTTTAGTGGGCCCGAACGCAATCAACTCTCCGCGGATTTATTCTTTCCCTTCAATCGGCTTCGAACCCAAAACAAACTTAAAATTTTCAGCCTGCCTGAAAATTTTAAATGACAGAATAGGAACCGGACAGGGCCCGTTTTTCTCTTTAGAAAGGAGGTGATCCAGCCGCACCTTCCGGTACGGCTACCTTGTTACGACTTCATCCGAGTTACCGCACACACCTTGGGCGCCTTCCTCCCTTCGATTGCTCTCAGGGTTGGTACGGCGACTTCGAGTACACGCGGCTTCCATGATGTGACGGGCGGTGTGTACAAGGCCCGGGAACGTATTCACGGCGCCGTGGCTGATGCGCCATTACTAGCGATTCCAGCTTCATGGAGTCGGGTTGCAGACTCCAATCCGAACTGAGACCGGCTTTACGGGATTGGCTCCCCCTCGCGGGTTGGCTACCCTCTGTACCGGCCATTGTAGCACGTGTGTCGCCCAGGGCATAAGGGCCATAATGACTTGACGTCATCCCCACCTTCCTCCCCGTTGCCGGGGCAGTCTCCTTAGAGTTCCTCCCTCGCTTTCGCTCGGGGCTGGCAACTAAGGACGAGGGTTGCGCTCGTTGATGGACTTAACCAAACACCTCACGGCACGAGCTGACGACAGCCATGCAACACCTGTGCTGGTTCCCGACTGGATACGGGTCGTTACCCTTTCAGGCTTCTACTGCCAGCATGTCAAACCCTGGTAAGGTTCTACGCGTTGCGTCGTATTAAACCACATGCTCCACCGCTTGTGCGGGCCCCCGTCAATTCCTTTGAGTTTTAGCCTTGCGGCCGTACTCCCCAGGCGGGGCACTTAACGCGTTAGCTCCGGCACACCCTAAAAAAGGATACACCAAGTGCCCATCGTTTACGGCGTGGACTACCGGGGTATCTAATCCCGTTCGCTCCCCACGCTTTCGCATTTGAGTGTCAGTTTCAGGATAGAGAGTTGCCTTCGCCGTTGGTGTTCTTCTCGATATCTACGCATTTCACCGCTACACCGAGAATTCCACTCTCTTCCCCTGAACTCAATCCCGACAGTTCTCCGAGACTTTTCCGCGTTGAGCGCGGAGATTTTACCCGGAGCTTATCGGGACACCTACATGCCCTTTACGCCCAATGAATCCGAACAACGCTCGCCCCCTCCGTATTACCGCGGCTGCTGGCACGGAGTTAGCCGGGGCTTCTTCTCCCGGTACCGTCAGGTCCCCCCGTTATTCGCGGGGGAATTTTTCTTCCCGGGTGAAAGGAGTTTACAATCCGAAGACCTTCATCCTCCACGCGGCGTCGCACCGTCAGGCTTTCGCCCATTGCGGATAATTCTCGACTGCAGCCTCCCGTAGGAGTCTGGGCAGTGTCTCAGTCCCAGTGTGGCTGACTATCCTCTCAGACCAGCTACCCATCACAGCCTTGGTGAGCCGTTACCTCACCAACAAGCTAATAGGACGCAAGCTCCTCTCCTCCCGACAGGTTCCGATGAACGAAACCCATCTTTAACTCCGCCGCGATGCCGCGTCGGAGCCACATGCGGTATTAGCCCGGATTTCTCCAGGTTATTCCCCGGATGGAGGCAGATTACTTACGCGTTACTCACCCTTTCGCCACTGTACTCTCCCCGACGAGTCGGGGATTTCTCGTTCGACTTGCATGCCTAATCCACGCCGCCAGCGTTCGTTCTGAGCCAGGATCAAACTCTCAATTAATTCATAGGAACTACTAGGACCCTGCACCGGTCCTATTCTGGCATTCAATTTTCAAAGAGCAAAAAAATATGCATCCGCAGATGCATATTAAAAAACCTGCGTGAATATGATGATGAATGAATATTTTAAGGAGCCACTTCGCTCATCGTAACCAATATATGATAATTAGGATTTGCTGTCAAGCGGCAATACTAGTTTTTTTTATTTTATCTTTATCCGGCGGAAATTGCGCTTGCCCAATTTGATCACGTCGTTATCTTTGACTTCGACCCGTTCAGTATGTTCAAAAATTTTCTCGCCGTTCAGTGTCACCGCTCCCTCCCCTAATTTTCTCCGGGCTTCGGAATTGCTTTTAGCCAGGCCGGATTCGCGGAGGAGGAAAATAATGTCGAGCTTTCCCTCCGGAATATCCGTTCGATTCAATTCCACCTCATCCATCCGCCCCGGATATTTTTTCTCCTGGTGAACACGGGAAAATCTCTCCGCCGCCGCTTCCGCCCGGGAAGAAGAAGTGAATCTCCGGGTTAATTCGAAAGCCAGCTTTTTCTTCCAGACCATGGGATTAACGTTCCCGGAAGCGGATTCTTTTCGGGCCGCGGAAATTTCCTCCGGGGGGAGTTCGGAAAGCAAACTGAAATAGCGCCACATCAGCTCGTCGGAAATCGACATGATTTTACCGTAGATTTCCTCGGCCGGCTCGAAAATCCCCACGTAGTTTCCCAGGCTCTTGCTCATTTTCTGCACCCCGTCCGTCCCCTCCAAGAGGGGAAGCGTGAGAATCGCCTGGGGATGCTGCCCGTACTCCTTTTGAATTTCGCGGGCGACCAGAAGGTTGAAGGTTTGATCGGTCCCTCCGACCTCCACGTCCGAGCGCACGGCCACTGAATCGTAGCCCTGCATCAGCGGATAAAGGAACTCGAGGACGCTGATCGGTTGTCCCTTCCGGTACCTTTCGCTGAAGTCATCACGCTCCAGCATCCGGGCCACGGTATATTTAGAAGCCAGCTCAATGATCTCGGCGAACTTCATCTTTGAAAGCCAGGAGCTGTTGTAGACGACTTCGGTTTTTACGCGACTGAGAATTTTAAAAACCTGCTCCTGATAGGTGCGGGCGTTTTCTTCCACCTGCTCGGGTGAAAGGCGAAGCCTGGTCCGGGATTTCCCCGAAGGATCTCCCACCAGCGCGGTGAAATCTCCGATGATGAAGACCACCAGGTGACCGAGATCCTGAAACTGGCGGAGCTTGCGGAGAGGAATGGTATGACCGAGGTGAATATCCGGAGCCGATGGGTCGGCACCGTATTTGATCCGGAGGGGTTTTCCGGCGGCGGCGGACTTTTCCAGCTTCTCCCTCAGCTCTTCTTCCGGGACGATCTGGACGGCGGTCCGCCGGATGATTTCCATCTGCTCATCGACCGATATCTTCTGCATGGGCGATTGAATGAACCTCGCTGAAAAACCGCGTCATTAAGATTCGCCCAGGTGCTTTTCCAGTTCGTCCTTGAGGCGGGTATCGGTATCGGTAATCTGGACGCTTTCTTTATGGCTGGCTTCTATGCCTTTCCCTTCGAGGTAATTTTTAATGCTGAGAGAAATTTTCCGTTCTTTTTTATCGATGTTGACGACCTGAGCTTTTATCTTTTGATCTACCGCGATCACTTCTTTGAGATCGTCGAAGGGTTTGTTGCTGACCTGGGAAATATGAACCAGCCCTTCTATCCCCGATTCCAGTTCGATAAAAACACCGAAACCGGCTACTTTGGTTACTTTGCCTTCCACCAGATCACCCACCCCGTACTTCGTATCAACCTCTTCCCAGGGATCAGGGGTAAGCTGTTTGATGCCGAGGGAAATTTTCTTGTTTTCCGGATCAACCGTCAGAACTTTGGCTTCGGTTTTATCTCCCCGTTTCAACAGCTGCGACGGGTGAGAGAGTTTCTTCGTCCAGGTCATATCGGAAATGTGGATCAGGCCGTCGATTCCATCCTCCAGTTCGATGAAGGCTCCGTAGGAAGTCATGTTCCGTATCTTTCCCTTGACCACGCTGCCCACCGGATATTTTTCCTCCACCACCGACCAGGGGTTGAATTCCAGCTGTTTTATTCCCAGCGAAATCTTCTCTTCTTCCGGTTCAACTTTTAAAACCGCTACTTCCACGATATCCCCGATGGCCAGAATCTCCGTGGGGTGATTTATCTTCCGGGTCCAGGAAAGCTCGGAGATATGCACCAGTCCTTCAACCCCGTCTTCCAGTTCCACGAAAGCTCCGTAAGGCATGATATTGACCACCCGCCCTTTTACCTTTTTCCCGACCGGGTATTTCTCGGCGACATTCTTCCATGGATTCTCCGTCTTCTGCTTCAAACCCAGGGATACTCTCTGCCGCTCCCGGTCGTAGGTAAGGATCTTTACTTCCACCTTGTCGCCTACCGCCAGCAGCTCTGAAGGATGACTGATCCGGCCCCAGGTCATATCGGTGATGTGGAGGAGGCCGTCCAGTCCACCCAGGTCGATGAAGGCTCCGAAATCGGTAATATTTTTCACCATTCCCTCCCGGAGGTCTCCTTCCTCGATTTCGGCGAGGAGGCTGGCCCGGGCTTTCGCCCTTTCCTCTTCCAGAAGGGCCCGGCGGGAAACAACGATATTCTTTCGGCTTTCGTTGATCTTGATAATCTTGTAGGTGAATTTTTGGCCGATCAGGGCGTCCTTGTCCTTGATGTAGCGAACATCTATCTGGGAAGCGGGCAGGAAAGCTTCGATTCCTATATCCACCATCATCCCCCCTTTGACCCGGCGGGCGATCACCCCATCGATTATATCCCCCTCCCGGCAGGTGGATATTATCCTTTCCCAGTTCCTTAATTTATCCGCCTTGTACTTGGAAATTGAAATCAGTCCGTCTCTGTCCTCCAGCCTTTCCAGCAATACGTCAACCTCGTCGCCGGCCTGGAGGTTGGCTTCATTCTCAAATTCTCTCAGCGGGATCAGACCTTCCGACTTGTAACCGATATCGACCACAACGTAGTCGGATCGGATGCCGTAAACTCTGCCCCGGACGATCTTGCCTTCCTCGAGATGCCGCATCGTCTCTTCCACCATCCGCTGCAGCTCTTCGTGAGAGACGGTGTCTGTTTCCTCAATCTCCGGATTTTGCTGAATCTGTTCTTCGATTTTTTCGGTCATAATTCGATCACTCGGTTTATCAATTTAATGTTTGTTATAATTACCGCAGTCACTCCATAGTCAACGCCGGGGGAGACTATCACCTGGGTTTTTCTTTGTCAAATTTAAAATAATCCGCCTACGGCGGATTATTTTAAATGTTTCTGCCGAGCAGTTATCGCCATCACCCGCTTTCAAGCTGATTTCTCAAAGCGGCTATTTCGCGCAGGACCTGATTGCCGATGCGATAAAATTCTTCCTTAGTCCGAGGCCGACCGGCATCAGGAGGAAAACGTAGAGCCGATCCGTACACTATTTTTACTTTGCGGGGGCGGATCATCCGGGCTCCTTTCGGAAGGATCCGGGCGGCCCCGGAAATATAAACCGGGACAACCGGAAGACCGCTTTTCAGCGCCATCATCCCCACTCCGCCTTTGGCTTGCCCCAGAGCCCGGCCCGAACCGCGGGTTCCTTCGGGAAACATCAGGATGATCCGGCCGGAATTCAAAAGCCGCAGAATTTTTTTAATCGACGAGGGGCCGGGTTTATCTCTTTCAACCGGCACGGTATGAAGCCGCCTTAAAAACCAGGCCCAGGGCGGGGGATGAAAGAGACTGCTGCGGGTCAAAAAATAGACTTTCCGCGGAAGCGATGTCCCCACCAGAACCGGATCGAGGAAACTGCTGTGATTGGGCGCCAGAATTACCCCTCCGGAACGGGGAACGTTCTCCAAACCGCAAACCTCCCAGCGAAAGAGAATTTTAAAGGCGAGGCGGAAAATGGCGTGGAGGATGGAATATAACATTAAATGACGAAACCTGAATGAATTTCCAAGGCCAGAATGACAAATGCCAAAATAGAATAAGAATACCAGGTAATCAAGGGATCAGGAGGAAGGATAGCAGGGAATCAGGTTATCGGTCGGCCCTGTATCGAAGCGACCTGAATCCTAAATATCCTGATACCCACTTCCTGATAACCTGATTTTGCGATAACCTATTTGCAGCACTGAATAAAAAATTTTATGATCTTAGAGTGACTAACGATATTCAATTATATGAGATAAGATTTTGTTGAGGTTTTTTTCGACGTCATCGGTGTCCCCGGTGTCGATGACTATGCCGTCCTCTGCCACTTTCAGACCTCCCACCTTTCGCGAACGATCCGCCCGATCCCGCTCGATCAGGTCGTCACGGACCTCGGAACGCGATATTTCGACCCCTTTTTCCGAAAATTCCCGGTGGCGGCGCCCGGTTCTAACTTCCAGAGGCGCATCCACGAAAAATTTATAATCCGCTCCCGGGAAAACAACCGTTCCGGTATCCCGGCCTTCGGCCACCACGCCGCCGGCGCGGCCGATCCGGCGCTGCTGCCGAACCATCTCTTTTCGCACCCGGGGAATATCGGCCACGAATTTGACTGCGTTGGTTATTTCCGGAGTCCGGATGACCCGGGTCACTTCCTGGCCGTCCACGAAAACCCTGGTCCCCTCCGTCACCCTGCGGAGCTCGATCCGGGTGTTTTCAGCCAGCTCGATCAAACTTTCGCGATTGCTTAAATCAAGCTTCCGGCGGAGCGCTTTCCAGGTCAGAGCCCGGTACATCGCCCCGGTATCAAGGTAAACCAGCCCGAGCCGATCGGCGAGGCGACGGGCGATGCTGCTTTTGCCCGAACCGCAGGTGCCGTCCATGGTTATTACGATGTTCTTCAATCCCGTCATATTTATCTTCCTTTTAAATAGTTACCGATCAT
>Ga0272441_10005920_pt1 | contig 20916 bp, 13 predicted proteins | sample SSMProp6N_FD_193582 | JGI IMG/M metagenome (GOLD analysis project Ga0272441, IMG submission 193582) | Marine sediment archaeal communities from Little Sippewissett salt marsh, Falmouth, MA, United States - SSM-Prop-6N | ecosystem: Environmental > Aquatic > Marine > Wetlands > Sediment ...
ATCAGATAAGGCCTCTTTTGCCTTTAATCTGATCGGGCATGGTAATTTTTTGTCGATGGAGATTATTGTTAGCAGACAAATCGCCAGTTCTACTTCCGGATCCCTCCCTTGTATGGTTATTTCATATTTCCCTGTCCAATATATAAAATAGGTTGGGAGGAAATTGCTGTCTACAATGATTCTGCCGACATCCTCTCTCTCCAGAATTTTTTCCCAGAGTTTGGAACCGATGGCATAGCGGTGTTCCATAATACGTTTGAGATGATGCGGTGTGGCCGGTGTAAAATAGTTGGGCAGTTCTCCTTTAAAAGTTAATTTGTGTATATATTTGTCATAAACTGGCCATTTCTCCTGGCCCATGACGGCAGTGGTTATAATGGTCATAATAACCACGATGACAGACAGCAGAGTTTTTTTCATTGTTTGTACCCTCCATTTATGTTTTTTAGTCCTTTGTTAGTCTAGCATATTAAGGTGGACTTGTCAAGTTTTTAAGGATATGTTATAATGGTTTTAGTATGATATGAATTTCTGAAAGCATGGTATGAGATTTTCTGGCCTTTTGCTTCTCAGGATGACATTTTTTTTAACTATTAACTATGAAAAAAGATATTCACCCGAAATATTATCCCAAAGCAAAAGTTACCTGCGCATGCGGTAATTCTTTTGAAGTTGGTTCGACAGTGACAGAATTGCAAGTTGAAATTTGTTCAGCTTGTCACCCCTTTTATACAGGTAAACAAAAGTTAGTGGATACTGCGCGACGCGTGGAAAAATTTGAAGAAAGGGCTGCTAAAAAAGTTCAAGCTGCAGCGAGTCGTAAAGGCAAGAAAGTTAAACGTGCGGAGCAGAAAAAAAAGAAGGCTAAAGATGTGGAAGTGATTAAAAAGAAATCAGCTACGATTAAGAAGGTTAAAAAAACTAAAAAATAAATTTTTTAATAAAAAAATCCTACTCATTTTTAAAATGGTAGGATTTTTGGTTAGAGAGATTCTTTAACAGGAAAGGAAATCTGCGCCTGGCTGGCGTCTGGTGTGAAAGCCGCCGTTTCCGAGATTTTCTTTTTGGCGGCGAGCAGTAAAACGTTCTGGAGTTCTACATCTGCGTAGACCTGAATAAGTAATGGTTATTTTAAGATCTGGTTCTTGTTCAGGTCGCTGTACATCAAGTCTTAGATCCATTACAGTCCCCTCTTTTTGATATTTAGACGTATTGGTTTAAGTGTATCAAAAATTAAGTAATTTGTCAATAAGGCATAATTAAAGTAAAATTTAGATATATGGACATGAAGAAAAAGCCCGCCCGCATCGCTACGCGAAGCGTTGCGGGCAGGAAAGAAATCTCAGATAAATATAAAAAATTAGAACAGGATATGCAGGATCCTGGTATTTTAGCTGACCAAAGAAAGTATGCGGAAGTTTCGCGAGAGTTTGGTGAATATAAAGAAGTTATGGAAAAAATAGGGCGGTTAGATAATTTACAAAAGTTATTAGATCAAGGTCATGAATTAATGGTTTCAGAAAGTGATGAAGAACTTAAAAAAATGGCTGAAGAAGAAAATGATAATTTAGAAAATGAGATTGAGAAATTGGAAGATGAAATTGAGGAATTGGTGAATCCTAAAAATCCATTAGATAAGAAAAATGTAATATTGGAAATTCGGGCTGGCACAGGCGGCGATGAATCTGCTTTGTTTGCAGCAGATTTATTTCGGATGTATACACGATTTGCTGAACGCATGGATTGGAAAACTAAAATGATTTCCAGTAATGCGATTGGAATTGGTGGTTTTAAGGAAATTATTTTTGAAGTAATTGGAGCTGGGGCATATGGTTATCTAAAATATGAAAGTGGAACGCACCGGGTGCAACGAGTACCAGAAACTGAAAAATCTGGTCGAGTGCATACTTCAGCGGCTACAGTAGCAGTCATGCCAGAAGCTGAGGAGGTGGATATTAAAATTGAAAATAAGGATTTAAAGATTGATACTTTTTGTGCTGGTGGGCATGGTGGTCAGAGTGTAAATACAACTTATTCGGCAGTGAGAATTACTCACTTGCCATCAGGGATTGTGGTTTCATGCCAGGATGAAAGATCACAATTGCAGAACAAAGAAAAAGCCATGGCAGTTTTAAGATCAAGATTATTGGCAGCTGAGGAAGAGAAAAAGCAAAAAAAATTGGCGGCAGATCGTAAATCACAGATTGGGACGGGTGATCGGTCAGAAAAGATTCGGACTTATAATTTTCCGCAGGATCGAGTGACTGACCATCGTATTAAAAAGAATTGGCATAATATTAATGGAATTATGGACGGAGACATAGAAGATATAATTGAGGAATTATCTGTCCAGGGCGGTTCAAAAAAAGTGGAATAGTATAAAATTTTAAGGGAATTTATTCCCGTTTCTTAGCGAACTTGTTCGCGTGAATTAATAACGCCAATAAATTGGCTATGAAACGCCAACAAGTTGGCTTAGAATATGAATGTTGGAGAAATTTTAGAATGGGCTGTAAAAAAATTAGAAGAGCCTCGCTCTTCGGTAGGCTCAGGGCGGGTAAATCTGGCGGTTTTGGACGCGGAGGTTTTGTTGTGCGAAGTTTTAGGAAAAGATAAAGCGTGGCTTTACGCCAATAAACAAGGAGCAATAAACAATAAACAAAGATTTAAATATAAAAGATTTATAAGGCGTAGAAACAAAGGTGAGCCCGTGGCTTATATTGTAGGACATAAGGAATTTTATGGGTTGGATTTTATAGTTAATAAAAATGTTTTAGTGCCGCGGCCAGAGACAGAGCTGTTGGTGGAGGAAACAATTAAAAAGTGTCAGGGGTCAAAGGGTCCAGAGTCAAAGATATCCAAAATAATTGAGATAGGTACAGGAAGTGGGTGTGTTATTATTTCAATTATCAAAAATCAACTAGCAAAAAGCAAAATAAAATATATAGCAACAGATATATCTAACGAGGCGTTGGAAGTGGCTAAGCAGAATGCGGAGAAGCACGGGGTGAAAAATAGGATAAGATTTATCAGGTCGGATTTGTTGGAAAATAAAGAGATTCTGGATCCCGGCTTTCGCCGGGATGACAAGTGGATTTTAGTGGCGAATCTTCCCTATCTTGATATTGGCATGAAAAATTTGTTAGATTCTTCTGAAGTAAGAGGTTTGAAGTTTGAGCCATCAATAGCTTTGTATGGTGGGCAAGATGGATTGAATGTTTATGGAAGATTGTTAAAGCAGATTAAGAATTTAAAAAATAAACCTAAATATTTTTTATTTGAGATTGGGCATAATCAAGTAGAGATTTTAAGTAAGTTTATGAAAGATTTGGGATTTAAGGATTTTGAATTTAAAAAGGATTTGGCTGGAAGGGATAGAGTTGGGATTATAAAATTGTAGAAATAAAATAATATAAAAATAAAAAAGCGTCATAATTAGTATGACGTTTTTTAGATATAGGGAGGGATCTTTTGCTACGCTCAGGATAAACTAAATAGAAAACCAGTAGGCTGCCGGCTCCTTTCCTGTGATGGAAGGAGATAGCCATGAGCTTACTGACAAATTTTTTGCCTGATAATAATCAGACTGTGAGAAGAGAGATTTTTGTTTGTCATCATGCTCAGAAAACCGGCAGCCTACTGGCCCTAAACTTATCCACAATAAAGAGTTTAAGTTTATTACAAATATAATTATATATTAAATTTTTAAAAATGCAAGTTATATTTTTCTGCCTAAATTTGTATCGGCTAGCTGGCAGATTATAAACTTAGGAAGGAAGCCCTTGAGAGAATTTTTTGTCCCCCAAAGGCTTGAAAGGTGAGTTGATAGGGGATGTTATATGGGGTGGGCATACGCACAGAACTGGAGGTTAGGAACTGATGGATTTTAGAGAATTCCACCAGAATACCAGCTGGATTATTATAATTTGAGCATGGTATATAAAGTCAACTTTGTCCTGTGGATGCAGAACCATTGACCGAACAATTTATCCAAGGAAGAACCCAGCACTCCTTGTCGAGCAAGGCGCCGGTTTCAATCTTTTCAAAACCGCTTACTAACCTCCATATCTGTGAGTAGAACATCTGGCTCCAAGTTTAGAAACCTAGAGCCGGACATTAGATTAAGAGCCATAATTTTTATGATTTTCATTTTGATCTTCATCTTCTAGCTCTTTCAAAGCCGCTTGTTCGCATTTTTTACAAATGCTATGACTAATTGAATCATCATTATACGGCGGCTTTTCTCCTTTCCTTTCCCCACACCAGGCGCATATCACTTACATGACATACCTCCTTTTGTGGAGTTAAGGGTTAGTACTAGTGGTGGGATTCGAACCCACATAAACTATCCCTCTGCAAGGCTCTCATCTTGCGGGGCACTGGCATAGGTTTTCAAATTTTATAGAAATATATCTAAAGAGAAGTATAGGCAATTAAGCCCGCAATCAGTGACTGGAAGTATTAAATATAATTTATATCCAGTATGTTGCGATCTCCCTTCTCTCTAGGTATATGTCCATAAAAATCAAAGACCTCTTCTCGAGGCGAGAAGAGGTCTTTAAAATACTAATAATTATTAACATTTCAACCATAAGGTTGAATGACTCTCTTCTCAAGGAGATATTAATAGATTTTAAGTTTCTATTTTTATTATTACTAAATTATAGCATATTGACTGAATTTGTCAAGAGGCATGGATGTGTATAATTAAAAAAATAGCTAAAATTAGCCATAAATATATAAAGTATAAAAGCACATAAAATCCAGAAAGTATTTTTATTTTATATATTTTTATTAATGGGTGTGGATAACTTTATTTTTAAGTGAGTGAATAAAATGTAAGCTTTTTGGGGCTTACATTTTTGAGCGAACGCAGAAAATATATAAATTTTATCTATTTGAATTTTTCAGGTGTATATTCGCGTAGATGAACACGCATTTCTTCAACAGTTTTAACTAAACCTTCTTCTAAGGGCACAATAGGAAACCAATCAATGTTTTCTTTGGCTAAAGATATGTCAGGTATTAGTTGTTGGGAAACATATGGCAAGGGCGGTTTAAAATCTATTTCAGATTTTGAATTAGTTAATTGAGTAATAAGTTTAGCTACTTCAACTAAGCGGATTTCTTGAGCACTACCAAGATTAACGGGTGTATTAATATCGCTGTGTATTAAGCGAATTAGGGCTTCAATCATATCGTCAATATAGCAATAACTACCAGTAGATTCTTCAGTGCCGAATATAGTGATGGGTTTATTGTTTAAGGCCGAGACAATAAAGTCAGGGATCATACGGCCATCGTCAACCTTCATACGCGGACCATAAGTATTAAAGACGCGGGCGATTTTGGCATCTAATTTATATCTAAGATGATAGTTAATGACTAAACTTTCAGCAAAACGTTTACCCTCATTGTAACAGGAGCGCGGGCCAATTGGATTGACACTACCCCAATTATCTTCTTTAATTGGGCCGTCACTTTCAGCTTCACCATAGATGGCCGCGGTTGATAAAAATAGGAATTTAGATTTATGTTTTTTGGCAATTTTTAGGACATTATAGGTGGCATGGGAGTTGGCTAGTAAAGTTTCGATAGATAGTTTATTATATTCTTTGGGTGAAGTCGGGCAAGCTAAATGATAAATTTCTTGAATACCTTGGAGTTCAACTTTAAATTTTTTAGTTTCTGGATATTTAGCAAAGTCGAGAGGTTTAGTCAGATCGTGTTTAACAAATTCAAAATTTGGACTTTTAAGGAGGTGGTCAATATTTTTTTCTGAACCAGTAATAAAATTATCAACCACAATGACGTGATTGTTGTTGACTAAAACATCAGCTAGGTGTGAGCCAATAAATCCGGCACCACCGGTGATTAAAATATTTGGTTTCCCCGAAGGGTAGATTTTTTCAGGCATAAGATTAAATTAAAAGTTAAAAGTGAAAAATGAAAAGTTAATGTATGGTTTAATTATATAATTTTTAAGAAGTGAAGTAAAATTTTGGTTATTTTTTCAGCTAACTGGTTATTATATGTAGTATTTTCGTATAATATGTAAAAAATTATATGTTATACGAATTATTTCTCACTGGCTACCCGGACGCCGCCGCGGAAGTTTTTATCATAGGCAAAGAATTGAAGCTGGACTCCCCCATTTTTATCAAACACCCGCACGTGTGGGCCGCCAGTCGGGCCGGCACCAGTAATAATGTCATTTATACCATCGTCGTTTATATCACCCACAGCCACATAAACTCCACCACGGAAATTTTCTGAATAAGCAAAAAATGAACTAATTTCTGAACCATTTAAATCAAAGACGCGGACATGTGGTCCTCCGCCCTGTCCAGGGCCAGTAACAATTTCTGCTTTACTATCACCATTTAAATCTCCGGCGGCGATATGGATACCAGTAGTAAGTTTTGGATCATAAGCCAGAAAATTGGCAATTTGGTGGCCACGGTAATTAAAGATTTTAACTTCAGGTGGACCGGATTTGCGGACGATTATTATTTCATCATTACCATCATTAGTTAGATCAGCACTGGCGATTTCTAAGCCTGTGCGTTCTTGTTTATCAAAAGCAAAGAATTGACTTTTTAAAAAACCAGTGTTAGAAAAAATACGAATGTGTGGTCCACCACCTGGACCTGGGGCAGAAATGATGTCTAAAAGTCCATCACCGTCGACATCACCGGTGGCAACTTCAACTCCGCCGCGAAAATCTTCAGCATAGGCAACAATTTTATCTTTAAGTGTGCCGTCTGAGTTAAAAATTTTGATCCATGGATAAGTGCCTTGCCCCAAACCAGTCAGAATTTCTGATTGACCATCATTATCTAAATCACCAGCAGCGACATTTAAATTACCGCGAAAATCTTCATCAAAAGCAAAGAATTGGTTTTGAATAGTGAATTTTTTAAAAATTCTTACATGAGGTCCGCCGTTTTGACCAGGTGAAGTTAAAATTGAACTAGGGCCAACTGAAACGTGAGGTTTTTCTAATAAAGTTTTAGAAAGTGAGGCATAGACATTAAGGAGACCTTGACCAAGTAAATTACGATAATTTAGGTTAAGATTATCTATGTTAGTGGCGTTATTTAAAATAAGATCGCGAATTTGTGAAACTGATAGATTTGAATTAAGACTTTTAATTAAAGCGGCGGCACCACTAACTTGAGGAGCAGAAACTGAAGTGCCAGTCCAACCGGTTCCATAAGCTTTATTAAATTCGGTTGAGTTTTCATCATAATAAAGAGTGCTAGTTAAACGCAGGCCAGGGGCAGTCAAATCAACACAACTTTTTCCATAATTAGAAAAGCTGGCTAATTTGTTATTATTGTCAACTGAGGCGACACCAATCACCCAATTCTCTCCATTGGGGCCATCGTGGCAGACAGGATATTCGGGGGTTTGATCCATGTTGACGCCAGATAAAATTTCATTACCAGCAGCAGCAATTACCAGAATGCCAGCATTATAGGCGTTTTGGATGGCTTTTTCTAGAGTTAAACTGCGGCCACTACCAACAAAGCTTAAATTAATAATGTCAGCACCCATATTACGAGCATAATCAATTGCTTGAGCCACAGTATTGGTATCACCAGTGCCTTGTTCATCCAAAACACGTAAAGGCATGATTTGAGCAGACCACGTAACACCAGCTATGCCTTCATTATTACCACCTTGAGCCGCAGCCAGGCCGGCGACAACTGTACCATGATGAATGGCCGTCTCGGAATAATCGGTAGTATATTGAGGGCGCGGGTTATTAGTTGAAGTAATAAAATCCCAGCCATTATAGTCATCGGTGTAGCCATTTTCATCATCATCAAGTCCATTGTTAGGAATTTCGTCTGAGTTAATCCAGATATTATTTTTGAGATCAGGGTGGTCAATATTGACTCCAGAATCAATAATAGCAATAGTAATTTTCGGGCTACCAGTGGTAATATTCCAAGCCTGGTGAGCTTTAATTTGAGTTAAATGAAGCTGTTGAGTGTAATAAGGATCTCGGGGTTCTAAACTGGCGGTGTAAATATAATTTGGTTCAACATATTCGATTTCAGAATAAGAAGAGTAAAAATTAATTAATTTTTGTAGGTCGCTGGAGTTTGAAAATTTAAATTTATAAACTGAGGGACTAGTTTTAAGTTTGACTAAAAGTTCTCCTTTTTTGTGAGGAGCTACGAGAGTTTGTGCTGAGGTCGGTGTTGATAAACTAAAAAACGGATAAAAAATTATCAGTAAGACAATTAAGATTTTTAAATATTTTAAGGACATAAAAATTATTGAGCTTGAGCAGAATCTAAAAGTTGTAAAAATTTTTGTGCTTCAGTCGCAAGTGAAGGATCAAATTCAACTGCCTTTTGAACAGCTATGCGAGCTTTGTCATACTGTTTAAGTTCAGCATAGACTGCGGCGAGGCGAGCATAATTTGATCCAGTGGGCTGAATAGAAATTAGTTGTTCTAGTGTTTCTGCCATTTTTTCTAAATCATTAACAGCCCGATAAACATTATAGAGACGATTAAGTCTATTTGAATTATCAAATTTATAACCCTTGTCGAGCATTAAGTTGTAGGTTTTATCTGCGTTTTCTTTGTCACCAATAACCACATAAGCACCGAGCAGAGTCCAGAGTGACTCAACTGTATCAGGATTAAGAGCTATACCTTGTTTAAAATAATTTAAACCCTCTTCAATTTTATTTAGAAAAATTGCAGCTTGACCCATTTCAAAATATATTTGTGGTCGGGTTGGCGAAAGTTCTAAGGCTGATTGACCAATTTTAATTACATCTGAAAAGTATTGGGTGTTACAGCGCCCAGCTTTATTTTTTAATGCCATTAGATAAAGATGATTTTGAACGTTAAGTGGGTGCTCTTGAAGATTTTTTTCAATTTCTTGGATGCCAATTTCAAAGTTTTCGCAAGCTTGTTTATCATTGCCGGCGTTTTGGGCAGTATTGGAGGTTATTAAATTATCAGCTAGTTTTTGACGAATTTCTGGCGTTTGGTAAGTTTTCATATCAATGGCTTTTTGAAATTCATTTAGAGATGGAGTTATTTGACCATTAGCAGCCAGAATTAGTCCTTGAATAGATTGAGAATTGGCTTTAAGAGGTTTTAAATTAAAAATATAAGCAAAGAAGATTACAATAATGGTAGCAGAAATGAAAGCAATATAATTAAACGATATTTTTTTATTTTCCTCTGTTTCGGGTTTTAATCTATGAGGAGTCGCATAGACTGAGATTAAAGCAAAGATTAAAAATAGAGTGATATAATTAACTAAAACATCAAAGACAAAAATATTTTGCAAAAAATGAGCTACTAAAAGAGCAATGAGAATTAAACATAGATCAAAATCTTTTTTGATTTTTTTAAATAGATAATAGAGAGCAAGACCAAAAATAACAATATAATTAATAAGGCCAAAAATTCCAGTAGCTACAGCAACATCAAAGATTGTGTTGTGAGCACGGTCAAACCAAAGCTGTGAACCAGCATCTTTGTAGATTTCTGGTGGAAAATGTTTGTTATAAGCGACGTTATAATTTTCCCAACCATAACCAAGAATAAAGCGATCTTTCCAGCCAGACCAAGAGGCACGCCAAGCAGATAAACGGGCCTCGGTGGTAATATCAGAAGTTGAGATACTAACTAAACGATAAAGTGTATTATTATTTTTTACCCAGTCTGAATGACGATTAAACCAGATAATTAAACTAGAAGCAATAATAATACCCAAAATTCCTAGACTGATAATTTTTTTCAGGCGATGTGGACTTTTAAGAGCATAAATAATAGTCAGAGCAAGCATAACGATTAACCAAGCCAGAAGAGCGCCGCGAGTTTGAGTTTGGTAAAGAATATAAAAGTTAGCTAAAATTCCAAAGCCAAAAAGTATTTTCCACCATTTTTTTCTTTTAAGAAAAAGAAGAAGATTGATAAAGAATTGACTGAGAGTGTAGGCACCCATAAAGGCAGCATTACCAATGGTAGCTGATAGACGATCTTCACCGGCGTGGATGATTCTGCCAAAGATAGGAAATTCTTCAACTCCCCTTTTTTGAAGTAAGGCATGAAAGTTCACAAGTAGGCCGACGATTATAACTCCGGTTAAATAATTAAACCATTCTTTTTTGGTTTTGAGGGTCCAAGAAAGAAGGAGAAAATAAATTATTAGATGTGAAAGAGTTAAAAACCCCTCCCCTCTTTCAATAGTACCCCAGAAGGTTTTATAAAAGTCGACACCAGTAATACCGGTGATCAAAATAATAATTCCAAAGATTACTATCGCCCAAGAAAGTTTATTCATTTTGGGTCGGTAGCGTGGATTGAGCATGACTAGAGCTAAATAAAGTAGGACTGCTAATTCAACGGCTAGCCGAAAAAACATGGTTTTGGTAGTAATAAAAGGAAACATTAAACGTGGGTTAAGTAAGACAGGAGTGATAAGAATTAAATATAAAACACCCTTAAGTGCCCAGTTTAAATATTTTGCGGTTTTAGAGGTTGGATTTAAATTAGACATGGTTTAATTATAGTATATTAATGTTTTGAAGACAAATTTTATATCTACTTTTTTGTAACCAAAAAAGTAGCAAAAAAGTTTTGGGGCGGCAGATTCGCTATCATTAACAATAAACATCCTAAGAAACAAAATTTGACGCTCAGCTGCCGACCCCAAACCTCTTGTTCAACCACAAACGAATTATCTCTTTAACTTTTCAGAAATCCTGCGGATTTCTGATTTTAATTTTATTAAATTAAAAAGACTCTCAAAATTATTTATTAAATTAAATTTGCAGAATTGATTAAAATGTGGTATTTTAAAGAAAAGTAGATATGAATGATTTTTATTCAAAAATTAAGTATTTTATTTTATTTGTGGGAGACGTGGCTATTTTGTACCTGTCTTTGTGGTTGGCCTTGTTTTTTCGTTATTCACAGTTAGTCACCCCAGAAAAATGGCAGCAGCATGTGTGGCCGTTTACTTTTATATTTGGAGTGTGGGTGATTATATTTTATATATCAGGTATTTATAGTTTGCAAATTGCTCGAAATAATTTAGGATTTTATTCAGTTTTATTAAAAGCTATGGCTTGGTGTGTGGCAGCGGCCATGGCTTATTTTTATTTGATACGACCAGGTATTACTCCTAAGACTAATTTAATTTTACAGTTAGGAATATTTTTAATTTTATTTGTTGCTTGGCGACAGATTTTTAATGTAATAGCTAAATCTAAATCATGGCAGAATAATATGTTTATAATTGGTTTAGATGAAGTAACCTTAGATTTAGCAGAAGAAATAAATTCAAAACCACAGTTAGGGTTTAAGGTGGCCGGGATTATTGATAATAGTGGTTATGATGATGCAGCTGTGGTAAAAGCATCTTCAACTCCAATTATAAATCCCCCACACTCTTTAGCAGGTTTGGTAAAAATTAAAAATGTAAAAGCAATTATTACAGCGATTAATCCACATGCAAATTCAGAGTTAGTTAATAAGTTATATGAATGTATACCTCTAAAAATTTCTTTTTATGATTTACCAACTTTTGTGGAAAAATTTACTGGTAAAATCCCAGTTAACTCAATCGGCCAAGTTTGGTTTTTGGAAAATATGAAGGAGAGTCAAAAAGCGATTTATGAAGTTGGTAAGCGAGTCTTTGATATTGTGATAGCCATAGTTTTGTTGATATGTGCTTTACCATTTTTACCTTTGTTGTATGCCGTGGTTAAATTAAATAGTCCGGGACCGTTTTTGTTTATGCAACAAAGAACTGGTCGGCGAGGTAAAAAATTTATGGCAGTCAAAATTCGTAGTATGAGCAAGAATGCAGAAAAAAATGGACCACAGTGGGCAGTACAAGATGATCCACGGGTGACGCGAAGTGGAAAATTTATGCGTAAGACACGGATTGATGAAATTCCACAGCTAATAAATATTCTGCGTGGTGAAATGAGTTTTATTGGGCCGCGACCAGAACGACCAGAGTTTATTGAAAAATTAGAAAAGAAGATTCCTTATTATAATGAACGGTTATTAGTTAAGCCAGGTTTGACTGGTTGGGCACAAATTAATTTTCCGTATGGAGCATCAGAAAAGGATGCTTTAGAAAAATTACAGTATGATTTATATTATATTAAAAATCGGTCATTTATTTTAGATTTGTCAATTTTATTAAAGACTATTAAAACGGTTTTAAGCGGGGGTGGACAGTAGAATATAGAAATAAATTTAGCTCTCATCGCGAGGTGAGAGCTTTTATTATATTTAACTTGCATATAATTAGTTTTTGTGCTATAAATGAATTAAGATATTTGTGATAATTTTAGCTAAAATTAGATAAAATATGATAAAACAGGTAACTTTAATTGAGCCTTCGACAGGTGAAAAGAAGATAACTACTTTTAAATATCCCCCGTTAGGTTTATTGGCCTTGGCTTCTTTTTTAAAGGATAAGTGTTATGAAATAAATTTTATTGATGCTTCAATCGATAATTTAGACGTGGAAGAGATTGTTGAAAGGTATAAAGAAAAGAAAACTAAAGTAGTAGGCATTTCTTCAATGTCAGTTAACATTGGTCAGACTTTTGAGATTGCTAAAAAGATTAAAGAACATAATCCAGAGGTTAAGATTGTGGTTGGTGGGATTCACCCAACTGTTATGCCAGAGCATACTTTGGGTTGTCCGGAAATTGACGTAGCGGTGATTGGTGAGGGCGAAATAACAGCTTTAGAGTTATTACAAGCTTTAGGAAACAGTTTTGATTTAGATGGTATTTTAGGAATTGCTTATCGTAAAGATGGTCGAGTGGTGATTAATCCGCGAAGACCATTAATTTCAAATCTGGATGATTTGCCAATGGCTGATTACTCATTTTTAGATGTAGCTAAATATCGAAGTCCTTATGCAAAACGAACTCCGTTTATAAGTATTGTGCGCAGCCGAGGCTGTGTTTTTAATTGTACTTTTTGTGGTAATCCAAAAATGTTTGGACGTAATTTTCGGTGCCAATCGCCTGAGCGAACAATTTTAGAAATAGACGCATTAGTTGAGAAGTATAATATTAAAGAGATTTCATTTAAAGATACTGAATTAACTCTGGATAAAAATTTGGGTAGATTGTGCGATCTGATGATTGCTAAAAATTATGATATCATTTGGACATGTAATGGCCGGGTTAATACCATTAATCAAGATTTGTTAGAAAAAATGAAAGTCGCAGGTTGTTACAGTATTACTTACGGTATTGAATCAGGTGACGAAGAAATTCTAAAGCATATGAAGAAACAAATTACTTTAGAACAAGTACGTCGAGCAATTGCTTTAACTAAAAAAGCTGGTTTGCAAATTGTAACTAATTTTATGATTGGTAATGCTTATGATACTAAGCAGACTATTGAAAAGACTATTCAGTTTGCTGTTGAGTTAGATACTGATTATGCATATTTTGGTTTTACCACTCCCTTTCCCGGAACTGAGTTGAGAGATTTGGCAGAAGAGAAGGGTTGGATTTTGGATAAAAGAATGGAAGCAATCCGTTATGATGAGTGCATGATGAATGCAACTTCACTACCAACAGAGGAACTTAAAAAATATTTAGATAAAGCATATCGAGCTTTTTATTTTCGACCGCGATATATTTTAAAACGTTTGCGTAAATTAGATAGAAATGAGTTGCAAAATTCAATAAGTGGCTTGTTTAAGATACTTGGTAACCGATTTACTAAAAATAAAAAAGATGATAAGGGTCTTAAGAAGATAGCTATTGATTCTCAAGCTAAGCCCAAAGAATTTGGCAAAAAAATTAACTCTAAAAGTGTTTTAATTATTGGCGGGGCTGGTTTTATTGGGTCAAGAATTGCTCAGAAGTTGTTAGCTCGTGGATATGAAGTGATAATTTATGATCGTTTTTATAATTTTTTAGAATCGGAAAGAGAAAAATATGTTTTTTATTTGAGAGAACGTTTAAAAGATATAAATTCAAAGGTTAAGATTGTATATGGCGATGTACGTGATGAAAATAGAATTTTAGATACATTGAGACAATATTCTCCGGTGACTATAATTCATTTAGCTCAGATACCACTCGCTACAGTTTCTAATAAATTAAGTAATGAAGCATTGGATATTAATGTTAATGGGGTGACAAGTTTAATTAAGGCAATTGGAGCAGTTAGCTGTGTGGAGCGTTTAGTTTATTCTTCATCCAGTTTTGTGTATGGCAATTTTGAATATACTCCAGCTGATGAAAAACATCCTACTAATCCGATTGATGTATATGGTGGGACTAAGTTGGCGAGTGAAAATATTATTAAAGGTTTTTGTACACGTTTTAAAATTGATTATACAATAATTAGGCCCTCAGCGGTCTATGGCCCAACTGATGCAAATCGGCGAGTTAGTCAAATTTTTGTAGATAATGCTTTGAGTGGCAAAGAATTGTTTTTAGAGGGTGGCAAAGAGTGTTATTTAGATTTTTCCTATGTGGATGATGTGGCTGAAGGTTTTGTGTTAGCGGTTTTGTCGGATAAGGCAAAAAATGAAATTTTTAATATAACTCGAGGTGAAGCGCGAAGCCTGTTTGAGTTTGTGGAAATTTTACAGCAACATATTCCAGATATTGAATTTACAGATAAACCAGCTGATTCGACTCGACCAAAACGGGGTGCTTTAGATATTTCAAAAGCACGAGAGTTTTTGGGTTATGAACCAAAATATTCTTTAGAAGATGGAATAAAAGAATATTTAGATTATTTAAAGGAAATTGATAAGACAGAAGATTTGAAAAAAAAAATTCCCTTATGTAAGCCGAGTGTGGGAAAGGAAGAATTGAATAAAATAAAAGAAGTTTTGGACAGTGGTTGGATGACTGACGGGCCATTTAATAAAGAATTTGAAGAGAATTTTGCTAAATATATTGGAGTTAAATATGCACAAACCGTCAATTCATGTGCTTCAGCATTATTTGTTGTCTTAAAAGCTTTGGATATTACAGGCGAAGTTATTATTCCAAGTTTTACTTTTATGGCCACAGCTAATGCGGTAGTGGCAGCTGGCGCAAAACCTGTTTTTGCAGATGTAGATTATAAAACTGGAAATTTGGATGTTGATAAAGTAGAGTCTTTAATATCTAATAAGACACAAGCAATCATGCCAGTCCATTTTGCTGGATTGAGTTGTGAAATGGATAGAATTGTAGAGCTGTGTGAGAAATATAATTTAAAATTGATTGAAGATTCAGCTGAAGCGATTGGAGCGATTTATAAAGGTAGAAAAACAGGTTCGTTTGGGATTGGTTGCTTTTCATTTTTTCCGACTAAAAATATTACAACTGGTGAGGGTGGAATGATAACAACAAATGATAAGGAATTAATGGATAAAATAAAAATTTTGATTGCTCACGGAGTAAATAAAAATATTAAATCTGAATTTAAGTGGCAGCGGGAGGCTGTTTTACCGGGATTTAATCTAAGAATGAGTGGGGTTTTGGCAGCGATGGGGATTGAACAATTAAAGAAAATTGATAAATTAAATAATTTACGAAGAGAACATGCTAAGTATTTATCAGCTGGTTTGGATCATAATTTTTTTGATGTACCTGAAGAAAGTGAAGATTATAAACATGTTTACCAAATGTATACAGTTAAAGTTGATCCGAAAATAAGAAATAGATTAGTTGAAGAATTAAATGCAGTTGGAGTTGATGCTTCGGTTCATTTTTCTCCAGCTGTGCATCAGCAAGAGCTTTATAAAGATGATTTGAAAGGAGATTTAATTAATACAGAGAAATTATCTAATTCAATTATAACTTTACCCATGTATCCTAATTTAACTCAAGAAGATTTGGATTATATAATTGAACATTGCAATAAAATAATTAAAAAATTAAAAGTTAAAAAATATGGAAAGATTTAATTTACCTTATGTGGTAGTTTTTATTCCAGCTTACAATGAAGAAGAAACTATAGCTGGAGTAATTTCATTAATTAAAGAAAAATATCAAGGAGTTAATCAACGAGATTATATTTTGGATGTGATTGTGGTTGATGATGGTTCAAAAGATGGGACAATTAAAGAAGCTAAAAAGGCGGGTGCTTTGAAGGTGGTTATTCATCCTTATAATAAAGGTTTAGGTGCTTCAACCCGAACAGGCATGCAGACAGCTTTAGAAATGGGAGCTGATGTGGCAGTTAAAATTGATGCTGATTTTCAAAATCCACCCGGAGATATTGATAAGGTGGTGCGGCCAATATTAGATGATGCTGCAGATTGTGTTTTTGGTTCTCGCTTGATCGGTGGTTTACAATATAAAATGCCACTTTATCGGAATTGGGGTAATAAATTTTTTGCTTGGTTGACTTCAATGATTACTGGTTTAAAAGTAACTGATGCAACAACTGGTTTGATGGCTTTTCATAAAAGATATTTGAAAGTTTTTAATATTATTAGAGATTATAATGAGACGCAACAGTTGATTATTGATTCGTGGGGTAAACACATGCGAGTGACTGAAGTTTCGACTAAATTTTTTAAACGCGAGGGAGGTAAATCATTTATTAAAATGGGATTAAAATATCCTATAAATGTTTTGCCAACTATGTTTCGAATGTATATTCATTATAAACCTTTAAGATTTTTTATGACGATTGGTTTAATGTGTTTAATATTTGCTTTAATCGGGGTTATTTATATTTTGATTAATGGAGAAACTTTTTTTGGCGATGCCACAGTAACTATTTTATCGATTGTTGGTTTTCAAATAATATTTTTTGGTTTATTGGCCGATCAAATTAGTTTTAAACGAAAATAATATTAAATTAAAAAATTGGATATATTAAATCCAGTTTTTTTAAATTGATTTATTTGTTAAATCGTGTTAATTTATATTTATGAAAGTTTTATTAATCAATCCAAGTTTGCGTCAGGCTACGACTGGACAATATGATGAAGAGGTTGAAAAATCAAGAGGTGTGTATATGTCTTTGGGTTTGGCATACATTGCGGCTGTTTTAGAACGGGAAGGTTATGAGGTTAAAATAATTGATTGTGATGTAGAGGAAAATTATAAAAAAAAGATTGAAAAAATTATTGGTGATTTTATGCCTCAAGTGGTTGGTTTTTATTCAATGACTTGGAATTATAAATTGGCTACTAAGTTGGTGGATAAAATAAAAAGAATTAAGCCAGATATAATTTCAGTAATTGGTGGACCGAATGTAAGTTGTTTGCCAAAAGAATCAGTTGAGTTTGGCCTTTTTGATTTTGGTGTTTATGGTGAAGGAGAATTAACAGTAGTTGAATTATTTAATAAATTAGCTGGCAAAAGCGATTTAGCTTGGGACCAAATTTTGGGTTTAATTTTTAAGAAAGATGGCCAGATAATAATTAATTCACCTCGGCCTTTAATTCAAGATTTGGACTCTATCCCCTTTCCAGCTCGGCATTTATTGCCAATGGATAAATATTTTGATGTATTTTCGCGGCATAGACATTTTGCTACAATTTTAGCCACACGTGGTTGTCCGTTTAATTGCATATTTTGTGATCGGAAAAATCGGATGGGATATAATTGGCGTATTAGATCAGCCCAAAATATTGCGGCCGAGATTAGGCAAGTAAGAAATAAATATGGAATTAAAGAGTTTATGTTTTTTGATGATAATTTAATTGTAAATAAGAAACAGGGTTTAGAATTATGTAAAGAATTGGAGAAATTAGATATAATTTGGGAATGTCGCAATCGAGTGAATTTGGTTGACGAGGAATTATTGCGGGCTATGAAAAAGGCTGGTTGTTATAGAATTCGTTTTGGGTTTGAGTCGGGCGATAATGATATTTTGAAGGTTTTAAAGAAAGGTATTACCGTAGAAGAGTCTTTGGCAACGGCCGAGTTATGTAAAAGGATAGGTATTGAGGTTTACGGATATTTTATGATCGGCTCGCCAACCGAGACTCCTGAAACGATTGAGAAAACTATTAATCTGGCTTTACAAATAGATCCGAGTTTTGCTATTTTTAGTAAGACTATTTTAATTCCCGGAAGTGAACTTTTTGGCTATGGGATTCAAAATGGACAAATTAAGAGTGATTACTGGAGAAAATATTTATTAGGTGAAGAAATAAATGGAGCGCCAGCTTTTTCGACTCCTGAGTTACCCGAGGAATTAGTAGATGAATATGTAAAGCGGGCTGATCGTAGATTTTATTTTCGTTTCAAATTTATATTAAAAAAACTCTTAGGCATTAAGAGTTTGGGGCATTTAATTAGTCAGGCTAAAATTGGTTATGCTTTAATTTTTAAAACAAAATAGTTTAAAAAATAGATTTTTTAATTAATTTTGACCAGTTTTGAGGATTATTAACTAAACTATTCTGAATAGCATTTTCAAAAGTACAAGTACATTCTTTATTTTTTATAGATTTTAGGATTTTTTGAGTCTTATCGGTTGATAAGATTTTTTTAATATCATAATCGTAATTTCGTAGATTGCCAAAGTCCAAATTTAACATCTCGCATGGTTTAACTAAACCTTTTTCAGAAATGATAACCATTTTCTTACCAGCGGTGCAGGTAAAATCTCTGGACGAGCCGGCTAAAATTTTAGCTATTTTTTCTCGTGCCAATAATTTGTTAGCAGCAATCAGTTTGGCAAAAGAAAAACCAGAGCTAAAATTTTTTTCTTGGGCATTAACTATTTTGGCTATGGTTTGGTAATTTTGAGAGTCAATATTTTTACTGGCTTTTTCTTTGGCATCTCCACGCGTCCAGCAAAAATCAAAAACAGATAAGGGCATTTCTTGTCGAACAAAATTCATAACTTCTGATACATTCTGATAGTTGTAGCTAGAAACAGTCATGTTAATCATTATTTCAAAGTCTTTAACTTCTTTTTTTAATTTAGCTAAATTTTTATAATTGGCGATAACTTTTTCAAAACAGCCGGGTACGCCCCGAATATCATCATGTTTTTTACCCAAACCATCTAAGGATAAACACATTTTTAAATAGGCGTTGGTATTTTTTAATATTTCTTCAACATCATTTTTAATTTTATTAACAGCAATTGAGTTAGTGGGGATACTGATAAATTGAACATGGTTGTTTTTATCAAAAATTTTAGCAATAGCTGGTAAGTCATTCCGCAAGGTTGGCTCACCACCAGTTAATGTAATATATTGAAGAAAGCCAAAATTACGAGAAATTTTTTCAATTTCATCTAAAGTTAGTTCCTGGGATATATCAGCTTGTTCAATATCTTTCCAATAAAAACACATCTTACAGCGCGCATTGCAACGGGCAGTAACATATAAAATTATATAGGTAGGAGTAGGTGAAAATAAACCTTTAAAAGCGGATATGTATTTAGTCATATTTATTTTTAGGTTGAAGAAAAAGGCAAATAAGTGAAGTTGAAGCGCCAAGCGCAGTTAAAAAACAGATAAAAATATCTAAACACATAAACGGTAAAATATATTTTTTCATTTTTTCATGAATTAGAAATATATGAAATTTGAAGTTGTAGATTATATAGATAAATAAGAAAACAATAAAAATAAAAAATACAGGGAAAATAATAATAGATAAAATTAGAAGTGGTATTAGTGTGGCACCAATAAGTGTTTTGACTCCCCTTTCTTTAGTTGAATAAACATTATCGAATTTTTTCCTTTTCCAAAATAAGCGAATCCATTGCCAACTTCGTTTAAGAGTTTTTTTAACTGTTTGTTTAAAAGTTTCAAAATGGTGTCCGACTTTAATGTGGCGCGCAATTAGAATTTTATGACCTTGTGAAGTTAAACGATAACCGAATTCAAAATCTTCCACATCAGCTTTTTTATATTTTTCATCAAAATATCCGATTTTTTCAAAAATTTCCTTTTTGATAGCAGATCTTTCAGTAGTAAAAGAGGTCTGATATTCACTTGGTTGGTTCCAAAGGTAGTATTTGTAGTAGCCCCAGAAAAGTGGAGTTAATCCTTGATTGAGTGGAATTTTATCTTTGATCATTACCACGCTAGCTATATCTAATCGTTGTTCAAAGATTTTAGCTAAATTGTTCAGTGCGTCGGAATCTATGAAAGTAACATCAGAATCAATAAAAATTATTATTTCACCTTGTGATTCTCTAACTCCTCTATTGCGAGCTGCAGCTGGACCAGAATTTTTGGCTAGTTTTATGTGTTTAAGATTATGGTGTTTTAAGGTATATTGGTTAATTATTTCAGTTGTTTTATCCGTTGAGCAATCATTAACCATAATAAGTTCAAAATTCGAAAAATTTTGCTTAAAGACAGAATTTAAACACTTGGTAATTGTTTTCTCAGCATTATAAGTTGGGATGACAATACTAAATAGCATATGTTTTATTTTAATTTAGTTTTTATAAAATAGCAAGGTTTTCAATTTGATAATTTGATTTAAAAAAGATATGATAAATATATGAATATTTTTAAATACTTAAAAAGAAATTGGTATATATTTTTAGGAATTTTGATATTTGGATATATTGTTTTTTTTAGAGTGGATTGGTTAAAAATGAGAGAAATTTTTTCTAAGGCCAATGAGTGGTTAATTTTGTGGGTGATTATTTTAAATTTAGGAATGATATTAATTCAATCATGGCGTTGGAATTGGTTAAAAAAAATTCAAAATATAAAATATAAATTTAAAGACTCTTTTTTGTTTTTTGGGGCCGGTGTTTATTTGGGGATTATAACTCCTGGCCGAGTTGGTGATTTAATTAAGATTGCTTATTTAAAGAAGGATGGATATTCAATTGGCCGTGCAGCAGTGAGTGTTATTTTGGATCGTTTAGCAGATATTTTATTTTTATTATTGATGGGAGGAATAGGTTTATTGTGGGTAGCAGATAATATTTTAAATCAGGCTGTCTTA
>Ga0272441_10005921_pt1 | contig 20907 bp, 19 predicted proteins | sample SSMProp6N_FD_193582 | JGI IMG/M metagenome (GOLD analysis project Ga0272441, IMG submission 193582) | Marine sediment archaeal communities from Little Sippewissett salt marsh, Falmouth, MA, United States - SSM-Prop-6N | ecosystem: Environmental > Aquatic > Marine > Wetlands > Sediment ...
CGCATTCTCAGAGTCGCACGGTTTGCTGCACGCTATGATCACCTGGGATTCAGCGTTGCCGCAGAAACCCTGCAGCTGATGAAAAATATGGTCGCCAACGGCGAAGTCGATGCACTCGTGCCCGAGCGGGTCTGGCAGGAAATGGCGAAGGCGCTCGGCGAACGCAGCCCCTGGCGATTCATCGAGATCCTGCGCGATTGCAATGCGCTCGAACACATATTTCCGGAGCTGGATTGTTTGTTCGGAGTACCTCAACCCGCCGAACACCATCCGGAAATTGATAGCGGTATTCACACCCTGATGGTGCTTCAGCAAGCCTGCAAGTTGAGCGAAGACACCCAGGTGCGCTTCGCGGCCCTGGTGCACGACCTCGGCAAGGGCGTGACGCCGCGATCACAATGGCCTCATCACGTTGAGCACGAAGCCCGCGGTGCTGAAATCGTGCTTGATGTCTGCAAACGTCTGCGGATACCCAACGAATACCGCGATCTGGCCGAGCGCACCGCCCGCTTTCACCTGCATTACCACCGTGCGCTCGAGCTCAAACCGAAAACTGTGGTCAGGACACTGGAACAACTGGACGCATTCAGAAAACCGCTACGCTTCGAAAAATTCCTGCTGGCTTGCGAGGCCGATGCGCGCGGTCGCCCCGGCTATCAAAACAAAGCGTTCCCGCAAGGGGCTTACCTCAGAAAGGCCTTTGAGGCTGTCAAATCCGTAGACCTCCAGCCGTTGCTCTTGCAGGGTCACAAAGGTGAGGAGCTGGCAGAAAAAATCAGGCAGGAACGGGTGCGACTGGTCGCCGCGATCGAGAAATAGACCGGTTGCAGGTCCCTGCCGGTCTTTCAACGCAAAGGCGCAAAGGACGCGGAGATGGGGAGGGGTCGCCCGCCAACCCGCATTTGTGAGCCGGACGGACTCGGCGCCAGAGCAGCTTAGCCCGCATGTTTCGACTTTTTTGTTTTCGAGGCGCTTCGATTCAGGGCGCCTTAACCGTAATCGTCTCTGCGTACTTTGCGTCTTCGCGCCTTTGCGTTAGATTGCTTTGTTTCCAATTCAGCGGAGATAGCTCTCCAGCCGTACCAGCACATAGCGCAAGCGCGTTCGTGCCAGCGCCATCGCAGCGCAGATACCGATCACGTTGGCCAGCATGTCACCGGCCTCGCTGTAACGAATTGGATCAAAGCCCTGCAGATATTCCAGTGACAGGCCAAGGCAGAAAAACAGAACGGCCCACAGGATCACATAACGCTTGATATGGTAGATCTGTAAAAACCAGAATGTTAACGAAAAGTAGGCGACAAAGTGCAGCAGCTTGTCCTGATAGGGCAGGCTGGCACTGATAACCACCGGGTTCCTGCTCAACGAAAGATAGACAACGAGCCCGATCAATGAATAGCCCAGAATCAGCCAGATCTTTCGATAACGTAGTTCCGGGTTGTCGAATTCAGTCATATGAATAGCACCACCAGCACAGCGCCCAACACGAGGCGGTATGCTACGAATGGCAACATGCCGATACGCTCGAGCAGCTTCAGAAAGTAATGTATGCAAGTATAGGCACTGATAGCAGATATTGACGCCCCGATCAACAAAGGCAGCGCATCCTCGACGCTAGCGGCAGTCAAATAGTCGATGGCCTCGAATGATCCCGCCAGAAAAATGACCGGTATCGACAACAGAAACGAGAATCGCGCCGAAGCCTCTCGCGTCAGTCCAAGCATCAGCGCTGCGGTGATCGTGATGCCCGAGCGCGATGTTCCCGGTATCAGGGCCAGCGCCTGCGCCAGCCCGATAATCAGCACATCGCGCAGCGAAAGTTCGAACTCACTGCGACTGCGCGTGCCGCGCCTGTCCGCAAACCAGAGCAGCAAACCAAAAACGATCGTGGCGACCGCGATCACCATCGCCGAGCGCAGTTCGGCTTCGATAAAACCCTTGAACACGAGTCCAGCAATTCCGACCGGAATCGTACCGATCAACACTGCCCAGGCCAGACGCGCATCGGCCGTCATTCGGCCCCCGAATGATGCGAACCATTCGATCGTCATCCGGGCCAGCTCCTTGCGAAAATAAAGCACGACCGCCGTCAAAGTCCCGGCATGAACCGCTACGTCAAATGCCAAGCCCTGATCAGGCCAATCGGTCAACACCGGCACCAGAATAAGGTGTGCCGAGCTCGAGATCGGCAGGAATTCAGTCAGGCCCTGCACCAGGGCCAGTATCACAATTTGTAGTAAGTCCAATTAGTTTCTCGCTCTCAAGCTGTCACAGACGATTGCTCAAATCCTGCAACGCAAAACCGATCAGCGGCAAATCGACGTTACTGGTCAGCGCCATCGCCTTGAACCGTTCACCCATTTCCGAAGGCAAGGTCAGCGTCTTGATCTGCTGAGACAGCACTAACTGCTGTCGAGGATCGTCATTCACCTCGGCCTGATAATAATCGGCCAGGCCACAGCCCATCAGAAACATCGCCTGAGAGGCGAAACCGCGGACCTCAAAACCAAGGTCAACAGCCGCATCGGCGACAGTAGAAAAATCGACGAATGCGGTGATGTCCTGCAAGCCGGGGTACCACAATGGATCAGCGTGGGCACGGTGTCGATAATGACAAATCAGCGTGCCGCTATCACGCTCGTCCAGATAATACTCGCTAACCGGGTAGCCGTAATCGATCAACAACACCAGCCCCTCGCTCAGCAGTGCGTGCAAACTTGCCAGCCAGGCCCGCAGCATAGGATTGAACTCAGAACAATAGCCATGCGCAAAGGCTTTGCCGCGACGACGCTCTATCGCGCGTACTTGCTCGACGAAAGCCTCATCAGCCTCAGTATAGGCCATGCGCAAACGGTCATTCTGGGCAACGATGCGCAATCGCTCAACGCTATCGTGATTGATTCGAAAACACTCAACGGGCATCGCATCGAGCACTTCATTCGCAACCACGACAGCAGCGATGGATGCCCGTGGCAAATCATCGAGCCAGCTCACTCGAGTGAACAGGTGCGCCGCTCGCTCCCGGATGGTCCGTTGCTGACGCTCACGCAGCTCGGCGCTGAGCTCGATGATAGCGTAATTGTCCGGCAGTGCCCGCAAACGCTCGAGTTCGAGAAGAATATCCACCGCCATGACACCCGAACCGGCGCCGAACTCGAGGACTCGCGCTACTGCTGTCTGCTGAAAAACCTGACTTATCTGGCGCGCAATGCAACGGGAGAACAACGGCGAAACTTCAGGGGCGGTTATGAAGTCACCGGCTTGGCCGAGTATCGGTGAACCGCTGCTGTAATAGCCATTGACCGGTTCATACAAAGCCATTCGCATGTAGTCGCTGAAAGCGATGGACCCGCCCTGTTGCTGACACGCTCGGAGAATACGGGCCGACAAGGCATCGCTACGTTGTTTCGCCACCTGGTCCGGCGGCGGTAATGTTTCGACTGTTGGCATCATATTGGTTGGAGGGTTGATTTGTGCGAATATTGGCGCTCGCAGCCGACCGCTGCCCGCTCGAAGGGCGACAGCACAGCACGAGAACAGGAACACAAACTATGGATTCTAACCCAGAAACTGGCAGAAAGACCGTACTGATCACCGGCGGAGCAAAACGCATCGGCGCCGAGACATCACGCGTACTGCACGCTGCCGGCATGAACATCATCATTCATTATCGCTCTTCGGAGAAGCAGGCAGACGAGCTCTGCTACGAACTCAACCAGCAACGCGAAAATTCAGCCGCAGTGCTCCAGGGCGACCTCGATGACGACCATATCTACAGCAGGATAATCGAGGATGCGGTCGAGGTCTGGGGTCATCTCGACGTACTGATCAACAACGCGTCCAGTTTTTTCCCAACCCCGCTCGGTACGATCACGCTGGGCCACTGGCACAATTTGATCAATAGCAATCTGAAGGCGCCACTATTCCTGTCGCAAGCAGCAATGCCTTATCTCAGGGAAAACAATGGCTGCATCATCAATATTGTCGACATCCACGCGTTCCGCCCGATGAGCAAGCATCCGGTCTATTGTGCGGCCAAAGCCGGCCTTGCGATGCTGACGCAATCCTTGGCAAAGGAGCTGGGACCCGAAATCCGAGTCAACGGCATTGGACCCGGTGCGATCCTGTGGCCGGATAACGATATGGATGAAACCACCAAGCAGCAGATCATCGAGCGCACCGCACTGAAACGCCACGGTGAACCCGGAGACATCGCCAAGGCGATACTGTTCCTGATCAGAGACGCCGATTACATCACCGGCCATATCGTACCGGTCGACGGCGGCCGGTCACTGAACATCTGAATCGCGACCGTGATCCTGATCAGCAGAGCTAACAGCGATCATGTCTAATAGCAGCCCGATCATCGGCGCCTTTTCATAGTTGTGACGACCCGGATCGGCCTGCTCAGCGATGTTCACGCCAAATCAGCGCCGGTTGCGGAGGCGCTATCGATTTTCGAACGTGAACGGGTCGACCGTATCATTTGTCCGGGCGATATCGCCGGCTACTTCGACGAGCTCAAGCCGGTGATCGATCTGCTGATCGATTACGATTGCGAGACCGTGATCGGCAATCACGATCAGGCCTACCTGGCAGCGCACGTTGAAGAAGCCGAGACGCCGGAAAAAATTTTTCTGCGCGCATTGCCGGAAAAACTCGCTATGTCGATCGAGGGCAAGCGGATATACATGGTGCATGCGGAGCCACCCGCTTCCCAGCATGGCGGCATCAAGTTGCTGGATGTCGACGGTCAGTTGATCCCTGAGCACAAACATCACTGGAAACGTCAACTACAAAGCTTCGATCACGATGTGCTGATCGTCGGTCATACGCACCAGGTATTCGTCGAACAACTCGGTGAAGTTCTGGTGATCAATCCGGGCAGTACCCAGTTCAATCACAGCTGCATGATATTGAAGCTGCCGGAAATGACCGTCGAGATCTTTGCGCTAGAAGGCAAACGAGTGCTGAAATCCTGGAACTGGGGCAAGTTCATCCACAACGCGGAGTAGCCCGAATATTGTACGAAGGCGGACGCATGATCTTGCGAATGCACAGTGACTTCAGTCAATTAAGCCCAAATCAACGACCTATTTAGCCCGCCTGATCAGTCGAATCGAAAATCGATCGGTGCCAGGTTTTCCTTCGATTTATCGAATGTCGCCCAGTGTTCGGCGTAGCTCTTATGGGTCATTGGATGCAGCCGCGCCGGCGCTATCTCTGCCAGGGGCCACAGCACGAACGCGTTTTTCAGGATTTCTTCACGCGGCAGCTTGAGCCCCTGCTCATCCAGCACCAGATCATCGTAAAGCAGCAAGTCGAGATCGAGCGTGCGCGACGAAAATCGCGGGCCGCTCCGATCACGGCCGTGAGCGTCCTCGATCGCGCCGAGCGCGCGGTTGATGTCGTGAACACTCTCGCTGACTTCACAGGCGATCACCATGTTGTAGAAGGCATGGCCTTCAAATCCGACCGCCTCACTCTCGTAGACGGATGACAACTCGAGCGCGCCAAAACGTTCGCGAAGGGCCTTGATGCCGCTCCGGGTGTTGCGCTCGCGGCTGATATTGCTACCCAGACTGATATAGATTCTGGCCATTAAGAACGTTCGCCACGTTCGATGATCACCCCGACCTCGCTGGAGCCGGTGACTGCCCCTGGCTTGCCCAGCTTCAGCCTGAGCCAGGCGACCTCGAACTCATCGAGAACGATTTCGGCAATGCGCTCGGCCAGCGTCTCGACCAGCTGGAATTCACTTTCCCCGACGAACTGAATCAAACGCTTGGCAACGGCTTTGTAGTTCAGCGCGTCTTCAATACGCTCGGTTGCGGCTGCCTTGCGATTATCGGCAGCCATTTCCAAATCGATACTGACGACTTGCTTGATTTCACGCTCCCAATCGTAGATTCCGATCACGGTTTCGATGCGCAAGTCCTCGATGTAGACAATATCCATGGGTTTCCTTGATCGTTCAGTTGCGCCGACTCTGACAGGGCTGGACGGCGATTTCAAGCCGATTCCGGCGATGCCCGGGCAAACGCGCGTCGCCCCCCGGCCAGAGCCGCTGAATCGATCTTGTACCAGAGTCTAAACTCAGCTAGAATTGCCGGTCTTTTGAGTGTGCCCGCTCCGGCCGGCGCGAACCTTTGGAGTTTTTACGATGTCAAGAGTATGTCAGGTCACCGGAAAGAGCCCGATGACCGGTAACAATGTATCTCATGCTCACAACAAAACCCGGCGGCGTTTTCTGCCGAACCTGCACACCCACCGTTTCTGGGTGGAGAGCGAAAAGCGCTTCGTAAAATTGCGGGTGTCCACGCATGGCATGCGCATCATCGACAAGAAAGGCATCGATGCTGTACTCAAGGATATCCGTGCCCGCGGCGAAAAGATCTGAGGAGGATTGATCGATCATGAGAGACAAAATCAAGCTGGTTTCGTCCGCTGGGACTGGCCATTTCTACACAACGACCAAGAACAAAAAGAACATGCCCGAAAAGATGGCGATCAAGAAGTTTGATCCGGTCGTACGCAAGCATGTCATCTACAAGGAAGCGAAAATTAAGTAAAGCAGGCTATCGGACCATATAAGAAAACCCGGCTACGCCGGGTTTTTTTTCGAGTCGGTTTGTGATCATGAGCCAGGATGCCATCGCCGCACAGCGGGCCATGCGCAACGTTTACCTGATGACTATGCGGCACACTGACTGCAGTAGATTTCGGTCAATGCCTGGTAAATGTCATCTTTGAAAGAAGCCTTGTTGCAGTCGAGCCTCGTCAACACATCGGCAAGGTGCTCGTTGTCCTCGCGCCCTCCCCAGACCTTCTGATAGCTGCCGTCTTTGTAGCCATTATCCTGCCTGAAGATATTCAGAATGTTCTTACCCACATAGACCTCGTAGAGCTCGTCGAAAGCCATGTCCAAATGGTCCATGATGCCGGCTATGATCGAAAAATGCGCCCCCTGATCGAGCAGGGTTGCGCTTGCGAGCAATTCGATATTCGTTTGGACGTCAGCTGTGGTTCGCGGATGCTCGAAGTCGATCGCAATGGCCTCGGCAATCTGCTCGATGGTGCTGTCCTGACTTGCGCCCTGTACCAGGCGTATGCTCAGTCCGAAGTGCACGATATCAACGACCTCCAGTTTCACCTGCATCACATCCGCTTCCTGCTTCTTCCACCATTTCCAGCCGTAGTGATCGAGCATCTCCGCCGATTCCATCCAGATCGCGCGGTACCACTCGAAACCGGCGTTGCGCCAGTCGGCATTCACTTTACGGTTCATGCTATCCTGCAGCTCCAGCATATTGATTATTTTCTTTTTCATCACTCTCACCGGATTTCCAAAGCTGCTATTCTGACGCAGCTCAGAGCGAATAGCCAGAGGACAACGGACCTTGCAAAAATGTTAGAAATTCTGTTGACATTAAACGATTTCCTAGCAGAATGATCCAAATTCTCACAACACCGCGACATTAATGAATACACCGATGCCCCTATTTGCCCTGTCGAAAGCTCCATCCTTTTTGTTCGCGCTGATACTGGGCCTGCAAGTGACTGGCTGCGGTGAATACGCGACCAAGGGCGCGGGAACCGGCGCAACCACTGGTGCGGTATCCGGCGCCGTTGGCGGCCTGGTTAGTGCGCTCGTTTTTGGCGGCGATCCCGCAGAGGCGGCGGCGCGGGGTGCGGTTTACGGCGGCGCTGTCGGCGCAACCGCTGGCGCAATGGGCGGTGCGCAGGTCGATAAAAAGATCGCGGAGCAACGTCAGGCGACGGAACAGGAGTTGCGCAACAACATCGGGGATGACGCCTTCAAAGGCCTGCAAGCGCTTGCAGACTGTGAGCATGATGTCAGCCTGCAACAGGCGGGACTGGCGCGACAATCAAGCAATCCAAACTTCGCCCTCGCCGGTCTCTGGCTGGAGGTCCTGAGTTACGCTGATAAAGGCGATCAGGCCAAGGCAACGACCCTGTTTCCCGAAATTGTCGAGACCGACTGGGATATCAAGACTGAAACTGAAGCCGAAACCACATTGCAGGCGACGTTAAAAAAGCTTGGGGACATTCGCGAAGAATACAATCTGCCTCGAACCTGCTCCTGAAAGGACCAAAGAGAGCAAAAACCCGGCCTATTTCATCGATAGCGCGCTCATTTTCACCGCATCGATGGTCATGAACAGATTCACGTTGTCACTGACGGCCGGCAGCAGCGAAAATATACCGAACTCGGTCCGTCGTATTGTCGTTGAAGCCTCGACGGTGATTCGCTCCGAGAAAGCTCCATCGATATCGGCATCGATGACCTTCAGGTAGAACGCCACCTGTTTGGTCACGTTCTTTATCGTCAATTCGCCCTTCAACACCGCGTGCTTTTCTTTGTACCATTCCAGGCTGTGACCGACGAAGCGAATCGCGGGAAAGTTTTCAACGTCAAAGAACTTTTCGCCTCTAAGCAGCATACCGACCAGACCGGCTCTGGTTTCCAAGCTGGCGGTATTCACTTCAACAGAAGCCAGCTTATCGCTCAGGTCGGCGTCTATCATGGTGAAGCGCCCGTCAAATTCATCGAAACTGGCCCAGACATCGCCCAAAGGCGTGTCCACACGAAACGCCATCGTAGACGTATCCTGTTGCACCTCGTAAACATTATCGCTCAGCAACAGTTCGGCACTACTGCGAACCGGCTCGTGTAACAGCTGATAACCACCGTTGGTATAGGTAGCGTATGCGACCTTGGTCACATCAGCATGAGCCGTACCCATGCAGATGACCGTCAGCACGGTCATCAATGATCCGCATAACTTGAACATCGCGTCCACCGAAATAAATTCCACCAAAAAGCCAATCCAGCTTTGCACTACGACGTGAACATCAGTCGAAAGCGCGTCAGCCTGGGTATCTGCCCAGCGGCGACAGGAAACCGGAATTGCCGAACGATCAGTGCACCTTCGATGCCCCGATCGTTCGGGTTGTGATCGGGTTCCAATACCTGAGTTGGTAGCCGCAGCGGTTTATTAGAATAGGCTAATATTGTGGGAATGCTGAGCCAGCAGAGGCCAGGCCGACGAACGGTCGAAAATTACCGATGAACGGTAGGTACTTCTGAGTGTTGTGCAGGCGTGAAGAGATTGCCGCGCTGCTATCACTGCCCGCAAAGGCGAGTATGTAAGCTAGCCCGCGTTTCTCACCAGGAACACGGGAGCAGGCTAGTCCTCGTGTTTGTAAGCGCCGCTCTGGAGCGAAAAGCGTAGCCATTGCTACGGTTTGAGTGAAGAAACCGTAGGGTGCGCCGTGCGCACCGCAAATCTTCAGCTGCCTGGTCAGCTCCGGTGCGCACGGCGCACCCTACGATATTGCGCAACCGAGGACCAGCCTGAACCGTGATAGGCATGCCTGAAAAACACACTGTATTTTCAATCATCCGCGCATTCAAAAAATCAGCCAATGCCTTATCATTATTTTACGCCGCCTGATGAGAAATGCGGGCTAGCCCGTGAAGTCCAAATCCTTCTTGCAACATTCGGGCTACCGTTATTTGCTCAACACGTTTTGCCAGGAATGCCCCGACTGGCTGTTGATCATTCGATTTCTGTGGGCCTTGGCTTCCTGGACCATCAAGCGACCCATATGAAGATCGTAGCGGTCAGCGTCGAATCTGCAGGTCAGTTGCCCGAGCGGTCCCTCCAGGTGGTACCACATCGGATTGTCTCTTAATTTGTCACGCACATTACCCGTGTTCTTCACATGCATATCGATGACCGGCTGGTAATCCAATTTCCGGTTGACCCAATCCAGTTGACCGGACCCGGTCACAGTGACCAACTCTGAAATCATCAGCAGATCGTCGTTGACGAGCCGCCCCGGTTCGATCTTGAGAGTGGCTTTCAGCCTGTCAAATTTGGTGGCGCTGTCAGGCACGTATTCATCGTTGAAGGTTCGGCTCACTCTAAAATCGTTCCTTTTGGCGTAGTCGACCACAACGGACTGCGATGCATAGTTGAAATCGATACCCTCAACAGTACCGTTGACCATCTGCAGATTAAGGGAGCCCTTGGCCGAACGCTTCAGTGCGTCGATGCTCCTCCCAGCGGCGTTGATTGCCAGACCAACATCGACCTGCCCTGCGAGGCTCGGGGCTTGCTCACCGACGATCTGTTCCAGCAGCGGGTTGATGGCACTCACAGCGTCCACTTGACGGATCTCAGCGTTCATCGTCACGCGAGGGGTCTCGCGCGCATCAAGCCTGATCGCCGCCTTTACATCACCCTGATGAACGCCCATCGTTACCGGGTCGAGGGTAACGACGCCGTCGCTAATGTCTGCCGGGACGCGCACCTGACTGAATTGCACACCGTCGACCGAGGCGGTTTGAACCTCGAACACGCCGTTGAGTGAGACTTCTGTGATAGCGTCCAGCCGCATCGGCGCATCGCTCTGGCGCGTAATATCGCCCGCCGTCCGGTAATCATCCAGATCGATCCGATCTGCTTTCAATTCGTAGTGAATTGTCGGCGAAGTCATTCCAGCCAGCTGCACAGATCCTTCCAGCTTGCTGTGATCGACGGTCGCAGATATGTCATCCAGGCGAAAGCTGTCGAAATCCGTCTTGAACAAACCGCTCAGCTTGATCTTCTTCAAGCTTTGATCGTTGGCCAGTTGAGGGATTTTGAGCTTGAGGTGTTTTGCCAGGATTCCTGCCTCGAAGGTCTTGACCTTAATGGGCCCCTCGATCACAGGTGCTGAAAATAGATTCTGCACATCCAGGGTCGCACCCACGACCAGACCGAACAGACCCAGCCTGGCATTCGTCAGTCTCGCCGATTGCGTCTGCAGATCAAGGACGCTGTCGGCTACCATCGCAATCTTGAACACGTCGCCGTCGCTGCCCGGCAAGAGCACCTTGGCGGTCAGTTTCAGAGCCTTTGCACCCAACACTGCTGAATCAGCGCTGAATTCGAGTTTGGCTTTCGCATTGACCGCAGCCATCCAGCCTGACTGCTTGTTCTCAATCAATGACTTGAAGGTAACCGGCAACGGCTGTCCCTGATCCGCGGGCTCAGTGTCCAGTCGGATCCTCGAGATCTTGAGCTTTTGTCCGGTCTTGTGATCGAGCCAGCTGATGCTGGCATCGTCGATGTCGACATCACCCAGCGTCAACCCGGCCAGGTCCAGTTTCGAATCCAACTGGCCGCTGTTCGCGGCGGCCAAATCTGACCAGTTGCTCTGGCCCGCCGCATTCTTTTCGAGATCAACGTTCAGCCGATGTAGGACGAGCTTGTCGATCTCAAGACGCCGTTTCAGCAAAGGCAACACTTTCATTCGCAAATCAAGCTGACCAATGTCCGCAAAAACCGGCTTGCTAAAACCGACTGGGTTTTTTACGGTCACCTCGCTGACCTTGATCCCGATCCATGGATACAACGACAGGTCGATATCGCCAGAGATATCGATGCGCCGATCCGTGATGGCCTCGACCAGCTCGGTTATTTCTTCTCTGTAGCTATTGGCATCGAAGGTATAGAAAAAACCGGCGACTGCAACCAAAACGACTACAAAGACGCCCGCCATAACTTTCAACAGAGTTCTCACCATGATCACACACCGCAGGGCAACACGTTAAACACTGACAGGACACCTGCCCTGAAAAATTGATTCATTCAGTTGAGGTCAAGGCGAATGACCGGGCTATTGGCCCAGACCGAGCCGATACCTTAGTTATAGTGCATACTGGCCTGGATCACAGGTTTCGCCAGGGCCGGCAACGAAAACAACAGCACCTGGAAGCATCCCAACGCGTTGCAGCACCTGGCAAATCAACAACTATTGCTCGTAAAAACAGAGGCTTATGAAGGCCAAACGCAGCCGCACGGAGAAATGTGGGCAAACAAACACATACATTGACGAGGGAGGAAGTGATCTTTATTCCACCAGCTAGCCACGCGCCATCGTGCCGCGTTTGTCGTGCTCGGATGTTGGCGGGATCATTTCAACTGCCGGAACTTAGTTGTATATTCTGTTCTCAGAACCATTGCGCGAATTTAATTTCCAAAACACTACACGCAACCCGGATGAACCGACATGTCTGAGAGCAATAATGCGCAGATCCTAACCGCCATCACGATCGCCATCGTTTTGGGAGCCGCTATGTCGTGGGCGGGCAGCGACAGCGGCGACCGCGTCGGTGATATATCGGTATTTGCACTTTGCGGTGCATTGGCGTTCGTCATCAACTGGCTGGCATTCATCCCGTCGGCACTGAAACAGACAGAGCACTATTACGATCTGGTAGGTGGTATCACCTATGTCACAGTAATCCTGGTCGCCGTGCTGCTTTCCAGCGAACTCGACCTGCGCGGGATGTTGGTGGCAGCTATGGTTTTAATATGGGCGCTGCGGCTTGCGACGTTCCTGTTCCAACGCGTTTCAAAGGCTGGCGGCGACAGCCGCTTCGACAATATCAAGACGCGGCCGCAGAAGTTTTTTATGGCGTGGACCCTGCAGGGCCTCTGGGTGCTGCTGACCGCGGCGGCTGCGCTGGCCGTTATTACCGGTGGTGTGCGCGAGCCGCTTGGAGCCATAGGCATCGCCGGCATTGCGCTGTGGTCGGTCGGCATACTCATCGAGAGTGTCGCCGACCGGCAGAAGACCAAATTCAAAGCCGACCCGGACAATGAAGGAAAATTTATCAACGTCGGGCTATGGGCCTGGTCGCGCCACCCTAATTATTTCGGCGAGATCCTTCTGTGGACGGGCATGGCAATCGTGGCCGTGCCGGTCCTGCAGGGCTGGCAGTGGGCTACGCTGATCTCACCCGTGTTCGTGACGATTTTGCTGACCAAGGTCAGCGGTATCCCAGCGCTGGAAGAAAAAGCCGATGAACGTTGGGGCGGCCAGGAAGGGTACGAGGAATATAAGCGTAGAACGCCGGTACTGATTCCAAAGCCGCCGGCCATGAAAATCTAGCCCGCACATGACTATAGATTGACAATGCAAGCGGCATTTCATTGCGGCACTGATTATCCAGTCACGAGATACGCAGTTCGGCGATCAGAGGTAAATGATCGGATGCGCGTTCTGCAGCAGCACTCCTGTGCACACGCAGGCTGCCGATAAGCGAAAGCGGCTGCACCCATAAGCGGTCGAGTGCAAGCCACGGCCAGACCGCCGGAAAGGTTGCTGGTGCCGGAGTACGGCCGAACACTCGACGTAGTCTGCGCAACGGCCGCCCCCACAGGAACCATTCATTCAGGTCGCCTAGCAGTACGTTAATGTCTGCCGTTGAAGCCGCGAGCAAGCGCGTCAGTTGTTCGACCTGATGACGACGCTCGCCCGGACGCAGTCCGAGATGCGTTGCAATAATCTGTACCTGAAAGCTGCCTACCTGCAGACTCAATTCAATGGCGCCGCGCGGCTCGCGACCGGCCACGCTGATATCGTGCAATTCACTGGCGGCAATAGGCAAGCGACTGAGCATAGCATTACCGTAGTGGCCGCGCTCATCCTGAAGCGTGATGCCCTCAATGACTCGGGCCTGTATCGCCTCGCCCAAGTATTCAAGCACGTTCCCCGGTGATCCCGACGCGTAGCCAACTTCCTGTAAAGCGACTATGTCGGCATTCAGTTCACGCAGCACCGCCGCGATTCGTGTTGGATCCTCCACGCCATCGTTGCCGATCGCACGGTGGATATTGTAGGTCGCGATACGCACGTGCTTCGATGATCTAGCCCGCATTTCTCACCAGGATCACGGGAGCAGGCGCAGGAGTGAGCCCGCCTGGTGAGAAATGCAGGCTAGGCGTTGCTGTCATCGCGCTCGCGGTATATCCAGTAACGCAGGCCGGCCAGGCCCAACACGACCAGCGCAACAACAGCAACGAGCACCGCGATGGTGGCTACGCTCGGGTCTTTGAGTGAGGCAATGATGCGGTCTGCGAGCAGCGAGATGGCCATCACGCCAGGCAGCATGCCAATGAAGCTGCCTATCGCAAAGTCGCGCAGCCTGATATCGGAGATGCCGGCAATGATGTTGATAACGGTGAACGGTGCCACCGGGACGATACGCAATGCCACGATCGTGAGGACACCGCGCTCCGACAATTTTCGGCTGAGGCGGTTGACGCGGCTGCCCGCAATCCGGCTAACAACGTCGCGGCCGATCGCATGACCGACACCAAAGGCGGCCAGCGCCGCCATTTCAGCACCGACCAGGGCATAAACGGCACCGGTCCAGGGACCGAACACGGCCACTGTAGCGACGATCATCAGGGTGATGGGCACAGCGACCAGTCCGCCGACAACATAGGCGACCAGCATCAGCACCGGACTAAAGCGGCTCTCCCGGATCCAATTGGCTGCGGCCTCGACCCTGTTGATATCAAGCCAGTCGGACAACGGTGTCCAGCGCCACAGTGCGGCCATTCCCAGTAGCGCGATAATCAGCAGGCTTATGCGCAGCAGGTGGCGATAGGCCGGCTTGCGCTGATCGGGCGAAACGATCTGATCGAGAAAATCTTCGGGTTCGACCGGCTTTTCAGGGTCCAGTAAGTCTGCTTCCGGGATCCACGCATCGACATCTTCGGTTATTTCGCCCGGCAACGGCTCTAGCGAGCGTTCGCCGCGGCGCAGCGACTCGATGACATCGATCAGCGAATCGTTCGACTGCTCCGCAGCGGCCACATCATCGGCTTCGACACCGAGGTGTTCGGCCAGCAGGCGACGACGAAAAGAGACGATGGCATCGCTGCAATCCTGGGCCTCATTGGACTCGACTGCGATGTCACATTCTGAATCCAGGCCCATCGAACGGTTGCTGGCATTGGAAGAGCCGACGCGTGCGAAACAGTCATCGATGACCATGACCTTCGCGTGTACCATCAACGACACATGCGGGTCTTCGGCCAGGCGGACATAGTAGATGCGGAAGCGGTCATGTTGGTCCGCCTCACGCAGTTGCTTCAAAACGCGCGCCCGCAAGACGTCCATGGTGTGCTGCTCCAGCCAGCCCCCGGTTTTTTCGGGCATCACGATCACTACCTGTGGGCCACCTGATTCCTGCAGCCGATTTGCCAACGCTGAGACAATAGTCTGTGAGCTCAGGTACTGATTCTCCATGTAGATGAAGCGCTGTGCGGCTTCGATGGAGTCGATGTAGAGGCGTTCGACCTCGCAAACTTCGCTGCGATCTTCATAGGCGGGGAGCGTTCGGGCGATACCTATATCAACATCTTCCTGTGCCGCATCACAGCTTGCTGGCCACGGGTCGCCTTCTGTACCAGTGTTGACGTCCACAGCTTCGTCGCCGGTGGCGGTGCGCCAGCGTTCCCGCACCAGTTCGCCCAGTGCCGCTGCCGCCTCGCCATCGACCAGCATCTGGACGTCATGGAACGGTGGATACTGATTTCCGTCCGGATCGGTACGGTGCTTATTTTCAACAGCATGCGCGGACGTGTCCCAGCGCCACTTGCTCAGATCGATACCGCCGGAAAATGCCAGCTTGTCATCGACGACGACGATTTTTTGATGCTGTGAGGCACCGACCGGGTGGTCACCGTCAAGACAGAAGTGCACGCGCCTGTGCGATTTCCAGCGCAGCTTGTAGTGTGGAAAAAACTCACGCTCCATCGCGTAGATCATCGCGAAATCCCAGTTTAGGATGTAAATATTGAGTTGGCGCCGCTCCCTGGCCAGTTGATCGAGCAACGGCCCGAGCATTTCGGGATAGTCATGTTGATTGCCGTCACGAACAAGGCGGAGTTCGCTGTGAATGTCCCAGCCGATGATGAAGATCGAGTGATGTGCGCTGCAAAACGCCTCACGAGCGGCGCGAAAGTAGTTTTCGCCGTCGATCACAAAGGCCATGCGATCAGCATGGGCTAGACGCCAGCAGTTGCTGCCTGGTTCAAGAACGGAGCGCATAAACCATTAGTCTCTGACCCGGTCGTCGCTGTGTATCTCTATGAAATAACTGACGTAACAGCTTGAATGCTGGACAACGTTTATCGTCATACCCGTACCAGTTGCTCGTCCAAAAATGCCTGCCCGCGGTCTTTACCCCCAGGCAGTGGTTTTAAGCGACCCGCGACCAGTACCAATGCTGCGCAGATTTGGTTTACACATTGCAGCGCCAGAAACGGTGCATTGGCCCCGGGCGACAAGCACGCACCGCTCTTTCGACCAGCTGTTCCATGGCATGACCCGGGTCTTGAATCGAGTCGCGCCCCTCGACATACATCACGTGGGCAATGCCCAGCAAGCGGCATTTCGCGATTATGTAGTGAAAATGATAAAGTATCACGCATGCTATCCGCTGGACAACACGAGCGCTCGATCGTTTAATTGATAAATGGAATATATGGACACGAGAGGGATAGCAACATATCGCCAGAAACTGGGCGTATCGCTGGGTTTATGAAACGCAGACATCAGCATTTCAAAAGCCAAAGCCACTTCAGAACCCTAGTGGAGCAGCATAGTGATATGTTAGTTGCCGCATAGCTCAATTAAAGCATGGCAGGATGCCAACACAAGTTTCCTGGTACGCTATCAAACCCAACAGGACACTGTAGATAAAGCGAGAATGAAGCCGAGCTAAAGTAGCGGTATTTGTTTCGCCGGGAGCTGGCGAAGAAATCATACATTTTTACAACTCAGGAGTAACCGTAATGAAAGCACTTTTAACACTGCCCGTTATAATTCTTATGCTCATCGGCACTGTCATAACAGGCTGCGAAGCAGATCAAGGCCCTGCTGAACAGGCCGGGGAAGAAATCGATAATGCTGTAGAAAGTACGGGTGAAGCCATAGAGGAAGCCGGTGATGAACTGGAGGAAAAAACCCAGTAATCACTAGCGTTCAGCTTGTTTAGCGCGCCCCTGGCCTGCTCTGTTGCGCTCGATGCATGGCCTGTAGCCGTTGCTGCGCCTTCTGACCCGGGCGCTCTGGGCTTGTTAGCTCCGCCGCGCAGGCGTTACGCATGCGCGGCGGTGACCTAGTGGTAAACCAGGCCAACGAGGGCCCGTAATGGCTTTGCGATGTTTTAATGCAGATCAATGGTTGAGGCTAGGCTTAGGTGCTGGGCGCTTACCCGTTCCAATCACTGAGTGATAACAAAAGAGCGGTTACTTAGTACGCCACCATGATCTCGTTCCGGCGTAGAAATGGCAATGTCCAGGGCGGGTTGTAACGGGCAAGCTCAGGCTTGCCTAGCGGTGTAATGCCCTTTCCATTCAGCCATGTCATCAACTCGGCAGTTTTTGCGGCAATTTTATCCTCGCCGGTAAAACCCGAAAAACGAATCACGGCATAGTTCCTTGCCGGGACTTCACGCAGTGTCACAGCTGGATTATTTGGCCTGGGCAAAGTCTCCATTGTGTATTCACCAGGCATCACAAAATGTACACGCCATTGGCCAGCCTTCTGCTCGATGCTCACGGGAACGGTCATGCTTATTTTTTCTGACGCAGGCTCCATGACCACCGGCGCGGTCATACTGATTTTCTCGTTGTCACCTCTAACTGACGTATTATTGCCAAAAATATAATCGGCAATCAACCTGAAACCAGCGCTGGATGCCTCATCCATCGACCCCGATACCAGTGTTTCAGCCACAATCACAGAATTGTAAGAACGCAACTCGAGCGCACCTGAACTCTCCAAGACAGCGTATTCCGGTTCTTCTATCGCCATGACCGACCCTGCTGAAAACAAACCGAGTAATACCAGGATTAAACGTAACATTAAATTAAGCCACCTTATGATCATATCTCTAATACTTTAACATCGGACAGCACGCGTTAATCGAAGTTGAAAAAAATCGTTGTTAGGGAAGCTCTGAAGAACTCATCCCTGAATTCTCAGGGCACGGCAAGCACAAAATGCGATTTTCTGTTCCCCCTCATTCCCAATCGCTTAAGGCAATTGAAAGCGGCATCAACTAACGCATATGATGCCAGTGGCAACGAAGTCTACGAGAGCTTCGACACCTACGCTACCGATCTTTCGCACCCCGGCGTCACCCTGTAAGAGATTACAAATTACGTCCGTGTGTTGCCCCTTTGGGGCCGCACTTCGAGCGTTACATTCTCCGGGAAGAATTCAAGCTTTGTTGCTCGCAATGAGGGCAGAGTTCATAAGCGGCTTAAGTAAAGTGCAATTCTCCTGTGGGGATGCAGACTTTGCGCTACGGTAATGATCACCCGTTGACTGGAAAGGGCTTACAGGCACCCAACCAAACGAAAGCCCGCCAAAGGCGGGCTGTCGATTTATGGCAAGCCTCGCTTATCTAAGATACAAAAAGCGCCCGCCCCAGGCCCGATAGCTGACCGACTGGCTGGCCGAGCCGCCGGCGCCCCAGCAGCTCAAAGTGAAATTCGCTGGACCACTAAGCACAACGGACTCGGCGCCACCTACCGGCTTAGAACCCGACCAGCCACCGGACGCCGTGCAGGTGCTGGCATCCGTTGACGACCAGCTCAGTGTGATCGTTCCACCGCGAGCGAGTGCTCGTGGGCTCGAGGTGAGACTAACCGTCGGCGCAGCCACTGCTGCCGGCGGATCGACGGTCACGGTGACACTGTCGCTAACGCTGCCGCCATCACCAACGCAGGTCACTGCATAGGTCGTGGTTGCGCTCGGGGTCACCGCTTCAGAACCATCGGGTTCGATACTCGCGCTCCAGTCGGCCGTACAAGCGGTCGCAGCGGTCGAGCTCCAGCTCAGTGTGGTTGACTGTCCCGGATCAATGGTTGCAGGAACCGCTGTCAGGCGAGCTGTTGGCGCTGTCGGTGCTATACCGCCGCCATCATTAGCAACGGTGGTGTTGGCGCTGGCAATCTGTTCGTGTTTCAGACTCTGTTTCGCATAAAGCGTTTTGAAGGTCTGCACCTGTTCCAGATGGTCTTCTTTATACAGATCCTGTAAGAACCCGTGTGCGATGGTCTGATAATTCAATGACACACTGATATCAAGATCACCGGCAACCGCCACCGGGACGCGATAGATCAGCTCATCGCTGCCCAGGTTGAAGTCCACATCGTTCATGGCCTGGCCGTGGACGGCAACATCGAGCGGTACCGCGAATTTATCGAAGCCTTGCGGCGTCAGGCGGTTATCTTTCAGGTACTGAGCGGCGCGCAGCAGAGTGTAGGTGATGTTGCTGTCGGAATCAGCCATCACGGCTTCATAGATCTGAACCTGGTCCTCTGCGGTAATCACATCGTAATGCGGTTCGAACACGGTCTGATCCACATCGTTATCCGCGCCGTTGATCGAGCCGTCGGCATTGATCCGGCCGGATTCGAAGACGACATTGTCACTGCTGTCGATCAGCTTGAAATGAAGCCACATACGCCTTGACGGATAGGCGGTGGGTGCTTTGTGTCCCGACTTGTTCTGCACCCTGACGCGCGCCTCGAGAACACCCTCAGTGACCGTCGCCGACACGATCTCGAGGCTTGCCGCGCTTCGCAGCATCGCCCGGGCACGATCAATACTCGCGTCCATACCGGCGCTGGTCACATCCAGTTGGGCGGCATTGTCCCGGAGCATGGTCAGCATCGTGGTATTGGCGCCGACCAGATGATGTTTGGCGAAACCGTCCTTTGCGCCCAACCAGCGCGGGCGGTTGGAAACCTTTGCCGTGGTTTTCGGCATATGACAATCCTGGCAACTCTACGGATTGCTGCCAGCATCATCAAAAATGGAGTTCTGCCATTCGGTGTAAGGCATTTGTTCAGGAAACTCGGATTCGGCGGATGTGGTCAGCACGTTGCCGTTGCTGTCCACGAAAGGTGTTTTCAGATCATGGCAGCTGGCACACAGCGCGGAATCAGAGAGGTGCGCGCTGTAGGCGGGCGTATAACCCGTGCTCCGGGCCATGGGTTGCGCGAAGATGTCACTGAACTGACCGTAAATGGTTTTGTCGTTGTTGATCTTGTAGTGCCCGGAGAAACCTTGCAGTGTACCCAGGCTGGCGTCATCGGCGATCTGGTGACACAAAGTACAGCTGACACCGTTCATAGCGGCATCTTGCATGGCATGGCCCGGGGTCAGAATGCCGTTGGGCCCGAACAGGTCAATGTTGCCGCCCTGCACCTTGGTTATCTCATAATTCGCCATCGGCGCATGGCATTTGGTGCAGGTGTCGTTGATCACGCTGGATAACTGCGGATTACGCGCGAGTTCGGTTGCAACCTTGGCACGCCAGAAAGGATCCTTGGCCGAATTCGCCATCATCGACGCGCCCCAGTCCTTAACGATGGACACGTCTTCACCGGAGGTATCGGTCAAGCCGTCGTGACATTGGCTGCAGTTGCCAGAGCCGGAAAAATGCGATGTTGTGAAATTGGCGTTTTCCGCCGATGCGCTCAATGAAAACAACGAAAACAGATTGAAAAGGGATAGGATGAATAGACTTCTTAACATACAGGGTCTCCAAACGATACTTTCCTGCTACCACGATCAGAAGTTGGAGCAAGTTACCCAATTATGTATAGCTCATGAAACCGCACAAATGGAGGTGTTTTCAGAAAAAAGCGGGCACAAAATTATGAGACAAGATAATGATAGTATTAGTAAGAATTGATACCGTTGGCTTGTAGGTAAAATGAACGTCCTGTTAGCCCGATGGCAATCGGTTCCCGCCGGTCGGCGACAGCTATTCACCTAGCCCGCATTTCTCACCGGGATCACGGGAGCAGGCGCAGGACGGAGCCCGCATGTCCCACCAGATGGACGAGCCCTCACTTGATCTTTGAATGCACAAAGAATTTTGCTCAGTCGGCAATACACTAGGTTATTCCACTCCTTCGCAAAATCCTTTGTGCATCCAAATCTCGGCGTGATCACCTCGCCCCCTGGTGAGACAGGCGGGCTGGGGTTCGTAAGCGCCGCTCTGGAGCGAAA
>Ga0272441_10005922_pt1 | contig 20898 bp, 19 predicted proteins | sample SSMProp6N_FD_193582 | JGI IMG/M metagenome (GOLD analysis project Ga0272441, IMG submission 193582) | Marine sediment archaeal communities from Little Sippewissett salt marsh, Falmouth, MA, United States - SSM-Prop-6N | ecosystem: Environmental > Aquatic > Marine > Wetlands > Sediment ...
GAAGCACGAAATCGATAATATTTACGTGCCCCATTTTTACATACGAGATGCTGAAGTTTTGCGGTTTCTTTGGAAACTTCATTCATTCATCATTCATGGATAGATTTTTAATTCTTTGTATTCCTTTGATGGCATCAATAACGTCTACAACTGGTGGGGGGACAAGTGACTGCCAATCTTGATTTGTACGTATGCGTTTTCTTATTTCAGTCCCGCTATATTCTTTTCTTTTAAACAAAGGGGTCTTTTGTAGGGTATAGCCTTCTCGAGTGAATAATTCTCTTAACAGTGGATTATTGGTAAGAACAATCTCAAAGGGTGGAACAAGATCGGTGACGTGGCTTACCCAGACACCATATCGATTAATATCAGGTATGGGAATTATGTGACAGTTTACCTCTTTTAAGGATTGGTATATCATTAAATAACGTTCACCTCCTGTAAAAGGATTATTACAAGTATAGCTTTTTTCTGCTGAGCCTATCCCGATGATGAGTTCATGATCTTTTTTTAAAAAATATTGGATAAGTTTAAGATGTCCTTTATGAAATGGTTGGAAACGACCGACTAATAACGATCTCATCAAAGAGTAATAGTTATGGCGATACATAAAACTATGCGGTTTTACGAATTCTCCCTCCTCAATGTTGTAGAGGTTAATTTTTGTGGATATACTGTGGAAAGTTCCCCCTAAAACCAATTGAATAGTCTTTATAATGGACTGCTATATCGGTTGTGTTAATTGTTCACCCCAGCTTTTTATGATATGCAAAATTTTTTTAGGGTAATGGCTAGCGTAACAAAAACAGATTTAATAAGATTCAGAACCTAGCACAGTTTTTATTTGATATTTGTACGATATGCTTCGATATACGTCCGAGTACAATTATATAGCTATAGGGTTAAATGTCTAATGTGGGTAGATGAACATCATAAAAAAAAAAATTACTAAGAATATGATATGCTTCCTTTTAATAGCGGGATTATCTTTTTGTGGTATTTTAACTACCTGTTTATGCATAGATAATTATGAGCTAAATCAAATAGAAAACATGAAAAACGACATATACCGGGGGCAAAACCAAGAGGTAAAGAGGACAGATGCCACATCTTTTATCCCGAGTTTTAATGAAGAATATTATGTGGTAGATACCCAAGAATTAAATATGACACACCTGTCTTATTTTGCCAAGAGAGAAGGAGAACCGATTAAAAAACAAGAACCTGGCATCTGTGAGAAAAATTGCGATCAAAGTTATCAGGCTGATAATATCCATACTTATCCTGTCTTTCCCAAGATACATCACATAGGCCAAAATAGCTGGAAAATAGTTAAAACGGAATGGCAACAAACTTACAGTGATGCAGCATATCCTAAACAGATACAGTGTAACTGTGAAAAATCTGTAGATCTTCCATCAACTACAGAGGCAGAAGACCTTATCCAGGATGCAAGTAACAATGATGGAATTCGACAATATTTCGAAGAAATGGCAATAACTATTGAAAAAAGTAATGCTCAATGGAATACCTCCTTTTCTTCCAGTGTTATTGAATTAATGAACCAACAGGCGAAGGGCTTAGGATATATTGATGAACATATTTTAGACGACCAGACCGTAACCTATGACGGAACAGCACCGGACATATTTGACTGGCGAAATGTCAATGGAACAGATTGGACAACACCCATAAAAAATCAAAATGGCTGTGGAAGCTGCACAGCATTTGGAATCCTTGGGGCTCTGGAAGCAATTGTCCAAATCCATGTAGGAACACCCTTCACCTGTGACTTATCTGAGGGACACCTCTTTTTTTGCAGTGGGGGATTATGTCATACAGGATTGAAAATATCTGACGCTATCAATTACTTGAAAACCTTTGGGGTAAGTGATGAATTATGTTATCCTTATTCTCTCATGAACACAGGTCGTGGCAAAATGCCCCTTGGCTGGGAAAAAAGGACCGTAAAAATAACTCATGCATCAGCAGTAAGTGACTCATTTAATAATATAAAAAACGCATTGCTAAAATATGGACCAGTTATAACATCTTTGTATGTATATGAAGATTTTTATTTATATGATGGGGGAATCTATTCCCATTTGTATGGAAAATTTATTGGCCATCATTGTGTAACAATTGTGGGGTACAATAATAAAGACAGTTACTGGATCTGTAAGAATAGTTGGGGTACGCAATGGGGAGAAAATGGATGGTTTAGGATAAAATATGGCCAGTGCAATATCGGAGAAAACACTATTTTTCTTTCGGGAATATCAGGAAATATCCAGCCGTTTCAACCATCTAATCCAACACCTTCCCATAACACAAAAAATATTATGTGTAATACAACACTCACTTGGATGTGTACCGATCCAGACAATGACGAACTCATGTATAGGATATATTTTGCAGAAGGTGATAATTTGGCCAATAACGATCTAGTAAAAATACAACACAAAAACCCATATTACCAGGTCACAAATCTCAAAAGCAATACTACCTATAGCTGGAAAATAATTGCTGAAGATGAACACGGTTCACAGTCTGAAAGCAAAATATGGAAATTTACCACCCGGGAGACCATACTACCTCACGTCAAAATCATTCACCCCCAAAGTGGTTATATGTACTGGAAAAAAATAAGGATACCTCTACCCTGCGCAACACCCATAATTATTGGTGAATTTGAAGTACAGGGAATAGCAAATGATTCCTCGGGTATAAAAGACGTGATTTTTTATGTAAACGATATTTACCGGGCATCTATATCACAAGAACCATACACTTGGAAGTGGACGGAACATAGTTTCGGATTGAAACTATACAAAATTACCATGGAAGCATCTGATACCCAAGGGAATAACGCCAGAGACGAAATACTAGTACGAGTTTTCCATCCCTAAAAAATTCAGATATTTCCCCATATTATATCTATTGCAAACAATATCTTTAAAAAAAAATTGTTATTAATACATTTGTGCCAAGAGAATTAACTGTTGGATATATCCAGTTTCAACCAAGTTTGAGTCAATGCGATAAAAACATCAACTATGTCGTAAAACTATTAGATAAATTAAAGAACACTGATCTCATCGTTCTCCCTGAACTATCCACTTCGGGCTATGCTTTTGATAACCAGGAAGAAGCAAAAAATTGTGCCGAACATATACCCCAGGGAAAAACAACACAAACTCTTCTCAAAATAGCAAAAAAACGGCATATGTATATCGTTGCTGGAATTAATGAGATATATCATGATACTCTTTATAATTCCGCTGTTTTTCTTAGCCCCAATGGATATGTAGGAAAATACCGCAAAAACCATTTATTTAACAAGGAAAAAATAATTTTCAACCCCGGTGACTTAAAATTCCCCATATTTACTATTGATGATATAAAGGTCGGCATTCTTATCTGCTTTGATTGGATTTTTCCTGAGGCATGGAGAACCTTAGTACTCAAGGGAGCAGACATCATCTGTCATCCTTCAAATTTGGTATTAAAAAACCTAGCTCACAGATCAATCCCAGTGACTGCGATGATAAACAGGATTTACATCATTTGTGCTAATAGAATCGGGAAAGAACGAGATCTTAGATTTATTGGAGGAAGCATGATTGTGGATCCAAAAGGAAATATTCTACATCGTGCCCCTTCAGATAAGGAAGAATGCTATGTAACAACAATTGACCCTTATAAAGCAAGAGATAAAAAGATTACACAAAGAAATGATGTGCTTGGTGACCGACGACCCGATATTTATGAGTTATAAAGACGATACCTTAATCATGATAGGTGTTTACCCCAGATAGGCATCGATCATAGCAACAAGTTGATCATCCTTATAGCCTAATTGCTGCATGGCGCCTGACGGACACGCTGCTGAACACAAACCACAGCCTTTGCAGAGCACCTTGTTTACCCCCGCAATTTGTTTTTCAGGTTTATCAGGATCTGCTTGTAAACCAATAGCTCCGTAGGGACAAACAGACACACACACTTCACAGCCTGAACACAAGTCCTTATCCACCTCGACATAGATAGGTTCAATTTCCAATTCTTTTTTGGATAAGATGCCTGCTGCCCGGGCCGCAGCGCCACTGGCTTGAGCCACAGTATCAGGGATATCCTTTGGACCTTGGCAACATCCAGCAAGAAATATACCATCTGTTGAGGCATCCATGGGCCTAAGTTTAGGATGAGCCTCTAAGAGAAAACCATCGGCACTAACTGAAATATTAAGCAGGCGGGCAAGATCCGCTGTATCTAAGCGGGAGACAAGAGCAGGAATTAAAACAACCATTTCAGTAGAAATTTCATACAGTTTATTGGTTATGGTATCAAAAATATCCATAACAATACCATCAACAAAAGACCGGATATCAGATGGACGACCCCTGAAAAAATTTATATCCATACCGCGGAGCTTGCGATAAAATTCCTCATACCCTTTCCCAAAGGATCTGATATCAGTATAACAGATATTTACCTCAATATCCCGCCCCACTTTTTCCCGAAACAAATAGGCTTGCTTAAGAGCACTCATACATCCAATCCTGCAACAATGTGTACAATGGGTTTCATCACGGGAGCCGACACATAAAACAAAAGTCACACTCCGGGGTTTTTCCCCTGTTGACAAACGAAGAATATTGCCTTGGGTAGGACCAGATGCACTCAACATTCGTTCAAATTCAAGATTAGTTATAATATCCTTTGACCTGCTGTACCCATATTCAGGAATACTAGATGGGTCAAGCAGATCATAGCCCGTTGCAACAAGGATAGTACCCACATTTATTTCCATGGTTTCTGGCTTTTGAGTAAAATCTATTGCTTTCTGGACACACGCATCCAAACAGGCAGGAGAGGACCCACATTTTCCTTTTGTAAGATAAAGACATGTCTGATCATCAATGGTATATTTTAAAGGAACTGCTTGCGGAAATGGAACATAGACAGCTGCCCTTTTTCCAAGATTTATATCAAACTCGTTTGGTATTTTACCCTTGAGCCTACAAGCTTCTGCGCACACGCCACAACCAGTACATTTGTCTACATCAATATAGCGAGGACTTTTGGTTATTGTTACGGTGTAGTCCCCAATACGTCCCTGGATATTGGTAACCTGTGCATAAGATAACAGAGTGATATTTGGATGATTTGCCACCTCCATCATCTTCGGCGTCAGAATACATGCGGAACAATCAAGGGTAGGATATGTTTTATCCAATTGAGCCATTCTTCCTCCGATACTGGGGGTTTTTTCTACCAAAAATACCTTAAAACCTGCTTCTGCAATATCAAGAGAAGCCTGGATACCAGCGATACCACCGCCAATAATAAGTGCTTGGGGGACAACAGAAACCTTCTGTTTTTCCAGTGGTTTTAAAAGACGTGCCTTGGCAACTGCCCCAGCGATCAAGGACTTGGCTTTTTGTGTTGCCTTTTCCTTGTCTTCATGACTCCAGGCACACTGTTCCCTAATGTTGGCGACTTCCATTTGGTAAGGATTAATTCCTTCGTCTTCAACAACTGAACGAAAAGTGTGTTCATGCATTTTAGGAGAACACGACGCAATAACTATACTGTCAAGATTGTGCTCTCGTGCTGTGTCCTTTATCAGTTTTGCTCCAGCATCAGAACACAAATAAATATAATCTTTGCTCACCACCACATCATCAAGTGCACCTGAATAACGAACAAGCTCCTTGGTGTCTACTGTTGAGGAGATATTAATTCCACAATGGCAAATAAAAACACCTATACGAGACATATTCTATAACACCCCTAACTCAAGAGAATTAACAGAACTCTGATTGAGATCAAGACCCAATTTCTTTTCATCTATGCCCAAAGCCAATCCAAGTAATTGAGGAAGATAAAAAACAGGGATATTAAGGGTTGCTGCAATAATTTCACCGGCCTTTTGCTGACGTGCATCAAACATTTTTTGACACCAGGGACACACAGTAACAAGAGCATCAAAACCTTGATCTTGTATTGCTTGGAGCTTTTGCCCCGTTTTAGTAAGCGCAGATTCGGGAAGGTGAGCAAGGATGGGGGCTCCGCAACAATCAAGTTTTTGTGGGTAATAAACAGGGTTAGCCCCCAAAGTTTTGAGTATATTTTCCATTTTTTGAGGATTCTCAGAATCTACAGGCCTTCCGATTTCACTGGGACGGATTAGATGACAGCCATAATGAGTTGCCACTTTGAGATTAACAGGATTTTTGACAGCATTTTTCAGAATATCAAGGCCCACAACATCATGGAGAAGGTCGACAGTGTGAAGGATACGGCTTGTTCCCTTCATTTCTAAATCTTCTTGGTCAAGAAGATGATTGATACGGTTTTTCATTGACTTATTATGATGGAAAATATGTTGGCATTCAGTGAGAGCAAGATGACACATGGCACAGGGAGCAAATATATCCAAAGATTTTTTTTCTGCAAGGGCAATATTTCTTGCGGAAAGATACAGAGACATCAATTGATTGATACTTTTCATGGGTTCACCGCAACAGGAGGCACCAGGGAGATCGATGAGTTCGATATCTAGATGGGGTAACGTTTCACGAAGTGATAGCTCATATGCATATTGTTCCGTGGGCATTAAGCAGCCGAGATAAAAACCATATTGTTTCATGACTCTAAATTTTTTCAATGGCGATTTTTGAGACTTGGAATGATCCGCTTTCTGGATTTATGAGGGAGGGTAATCCTAAATCATCTCTTTTGACAGTCCGATTATCACGAGTTGCCACCTGTTGTATACCTTGAATCAGGCCACTGGAAAGAATGGATTGTAGCATTCCCGTAAATTTTCCTGGAATCTGCTTTCCTTGAAGAACTGATAGGTTTTTTAAACTAAAAAGAATATCCACCGGTGCAACACGCTGGGGGCATCGTTCCCGACATTTAAAGCAACTCATGCATGTCCAGATGACATCAGAATTTATCATTTCATCAATCAATCCTCTTTTGAGTAAAGCTACGATCCTGTGAGGTTCTAATTCCAGGAGTTTATGAGCCTCGCAGCCAGAGGTACATTTTCCACATTGGAAACAAAAATCTGGCAGCTCTTCAGCAAGTCTGTCCATGCGCTGTCTAATTTCATTTTTTATATCCACCTGTGATTCTCCCATGGTGGTTAAATCTTTAATACCCATAAACGACCTACAATTATTTTTTTGATGCAATAATGATATATAAAAGTATCATTAATGGATCATTAAATCTGCTATCTATTAAATCTATAATTAGGACAGGCTTAATAAAACCTGTCTCTAAAAAAAAGTTGTTTGGGAACAGCCAAACAGTTACAAAAAGTTAATAAAATGTCTTAATCATCAAAGATATGGGTTACCCCGTCTCCTCCACAAAACTCATTCCTTATACGTCTTTTTTAATGGGGAAACCCCCCTCCTTTTGAGGAATGACGAACAATGGACTCATAGGATAAAATTTTGCATTTACATCTATATTCTTCACAAAATGTATATCAATGTGCCAGTGTTTCCCGTGCGAAAATAATCTATCTAGACTACATGCAAAATAGATATAGATATATGCAAAGTACAAAATAGTATATACACCCTGCAATCAAGATAAGAGAACTATACCTGTTAAACACATTTTCACCATTTTTTAAAAAAAAGAATGACAGTGATCAATTAGGGCAGTATCTATATCTAAAAAAAAAATGCGGGGGCAATAATAAAAAAATCATTATACATACCTAAAAAAAATAGTGATGAGTAAAATAAATTTGTATGACATAACCTAGTTAATGCTTTTACTAAATGTATTTATTCCAAAAAAAAAAATCAACTAGGGTAACAGTTATAAATCTGGATACATGTATATGTCTAGGATATAATGAAAACTAAAATCCAAAAATTGTATTACACAATATTTCTAATAATTGTAATTACCATTAGCTCTTTTTACCCCGTAACAATAGATGCTATTCAAGCATCAAGAATAATTAATGATGTAAACACAAAAGAAAGTATTCAAGATCTAGAGATAACCCATCATGACACCAATTACTGGGCTTTGCTTGTTGCTGTCGGAGTCTACAAAGACACACCAATCATGGATAGACCACAAATGCTTTATGAAATAGATAACATTTATACAACGCTCCTTTCATCCCAAAATTGGAAGGAAAATAATATAAAAATCATTGCCGGGAAAAATGCAACATTATTAAACATATTCAAGGGGTTTAAATGGCTAGATAAAATGGAGGGTGAAGGTGATACATGCCTTGTATATTTAACAACACATGGTTTCCCCATCCTAGCCGATTTACCACCTTTTGATGAGAATGACAACATGGATGAAGCCTTAGCAACATATACCGGCTTTCTTCCTTATAATAATCCTTGGAGCTGGGAACCCCTAGCAAATCCATTAGGCATCATAACTGATGATGTAATAAATTTTTTATTAAATAACCTAGAGGCAAAAGGTGTATGCATGATTGTCGATAGCTGCTATAGCGGTGGTTTCAATGACAATTGGAATTATTTCTGCAGTGATGGAACCTCTTCCACCTTTAAAAATAAAGGATATATAAAGGAAAACCTAGATCCCAATCGTATCGTATTAACCTCTGTTGGAGAAAACGATATCTCATGGGGATCCTATTTCTCCCATTTTTTAGCGGAAGGGATGAAGGGGCATGCTGATAATAATAGAGATGGAATTTGTTCAGTTGAAGAAATTTTTCAATATGCCACACCAATTGTATTGAGCCTTGGACTGAATCCCCAAATATTTGACGAATACCCCGGTGAGCTTCCTCTAATAGAAATAAGCCCCTAATACCTCCGGTACCCATAGCATACAACCTAAAAGAAATAATTATATGTGTAGAAACTAAAAAAAAAAAATAACAATGCATACTAAAAGGGAGAAGAACTTAAATACTAATTTTTAGTTACTAAAAATAAGAGGAACGAGGAATAGCTACGGGAATATAGGGAGGAAAAAGTCTAGGGTACATTTCATAGAAAAAACAATCATTATCAGGACTTTACTTTTTATTGATAGTCTATTACTGCATTGCTTCTTAAATTTATGCTACAAAAAAAAGAGGAAATATTATATATTCAACAGGATGACACCCCTCTCCTAGATTAAAAGAACATACTGAAATGTATTACTATGAACGGAAAAAAGAACCACCCTCTATATAAATATAGTTTAATGGAAAACACCGGGGAAAAAAATTATCAAAAGGGTACAAAAAACTACAAAAAATTATCTTGCCTATATCATAAGTATATGGAATATAATCCCGAATTAGAAAAAGTACTCAATCAAAAAAAGATTGAAACAAAACAGTATCTACAATTTCTTGCCACCGTACTAAATAACATAAATACTGAACAAAATTAGTTTTCAAACAAAAAAAAATATAAAAAAAATAACACATGTGACAACATATTGGATATACATCTGACTTATTCATGGAACCATCGTTGCAAGTAATGATAATCCTAGAGACTCTCCTAAGGTATCAAATGATGCAATAGATTTATAGTAAGATTATCATCCATTAAACCGAAACGATAAATTTATCTAGAAAAAACCAAGTATTTATACAAAAAGCAGGTTCTGTGTATTATGGGGTTGTTACAAAAGGGTTGTGAAAAGAGGGTTGATTAACTTACGGAGGAGAGGAGGCAGTAACCAAGAACGAATAAGGAGGAATGAGTAAGTTGGATAAAGTATTAATGTAGCTCTCTCTGCCTCCAATACTAGAAAGTATATCCAAATGTGATATAGTTTTTGCGAAATACTTAAAAAAACAATATAAGGGGGGTTCTCCATTAGCAAAATCATACGGTTGGTGGTTCGCATGATGCCAATAGAGAACCCCATAATGTAATAGATATAAGCTATAAAAAATAGGGATAAACTCTTTTTCCCCCAACGCTTTTTTCCCAACTCTTCATTTTACAGTGCCAAAAAGCAAAACATTTAAATAATTTTTAGGTATACCTAAATTTTAGTTTGTTTAAGGTAAAAAAATATGCAAAATACTCTAAGTTCCTTAAAACCCAATCAATCAGGAAAAATTGTACGAATTGAAGGCGGATATGGATTGCAACGTAAACTACGAACATTGGGCATAAGAGAAGAAAAAAAAGTTAAGATGGTTGCCCGACAGCCAATAAAAGGACCCGTTGTTATTGAGATAGATAACAGACAGACGACAATTGGCAGGGGAATGGCAAATAAAATTATTATAGAAATATGAAAAGGATCCTATTGATGGGAAATCCAAATGTTGGCAAAAGCGTAATTTTTTCACGATTGACCGGCGCCTATGTTATGGCATCAAATTATCCAGGTACGACCATTGATTATTCCAAAGGAACAATGAGGATAGATAAAGAGAGATATGAAATCATTGACGTACCTGGGACCTATTCATTGGAACCCAGCTGTAAAGCTGAAGAGGTGGCAGTAAAAATGCTTGATGACGGTGATATCATTATAAATGTTGTCGATGCAACAAATCTAGAGAGGAATCTTTATTTGACACTGGAATTACTAGAACAAAAAAAACCAATTATAATTTCTTTGAATTTATGGGACGAAGCAAAGCACAAGGGAATAAAAGTAGATGAAAAAAGACTTGAAGAAATGCTAGGTGTCCCTGTCGTTGCAACCGTCGCTCTCACAGGAGAAGGAATAAAAGAACTTATTACCAGGTTAAAGGATCTAGATGAAAACATCAAAAAGTGAAGAAGAGAAATGGGCAGAAATCGGAAGGATAATTAGAGAAGTTCAAGAAGTTAAACACCATCACCATACATTAGGGGAATATTTATCTGACCTAACGGTTAAACCACTGACCGGGATACCACTAGCCATAATAATTATATTAATATCATTTTATCTTGTCCGCCTTGTAGGAGAAGGGTTAATCGGCTTTGTTTTTGACCCATTATTTGATAGTTATCGACCCATTGCAATGGGTATCTATAATTGGTTAGATCAAGGATTCCTAAGGGACATGCTCATTGGGACACTAATAGACGGAAAAATAGATTACTTACAATCAATGGGTTTGCTGACTACAGCCATCTATGTTCCCTTTGCAGCAGTACTCCCCTATATTATCTCTTTTTATTTTATGCTCTCTCTTTTAGAGGATGTTGGGTATTTACCCCGGTTGGCAACACTGGTTGACAATATATTTCACAAGATGGGGATGCATGGCCATGCAATAGTATCAGTTTTTTTAGGATTAGGGTGTAATGTCCCAGGTGCACTATCAACACGGATATTAGAAACCAGAAAACAACGTTTTATTTCTTCAACCCTGCTGGCAATCGCTGTTCCCTGTATGGCACAAATATCAATGATATTTGCAATTTTTTCCAAACTGCAATCAGAGTTCAAACACCCGCCAATAGTATACATTTCATTGGTATTTATCACTCTTACCTGTTTATATTTCATAGCAGGTATCTTGTTGCATAAGTTTGTGAAAGGTGAAAGCCCCGAAATTTTCCTCGAGATACCCCCCTATAGAAGACCGAGTATGAGAACAATAATAAAAAAGACATGGATGCGCGTGAGGTGGTTTTTAAAGGAAGCCCTCCCATGGCTCTTTGTAGGTGTGTTTTTAATTAATGTTCTCTATTTTATTGGGTTTATTGATTTGCTTGGAAATTTTTTTTCACCTATCATGGAAGGGATTTTTGGTCTTCCAGGTGAAACATCCATTGTTCTTTTAGCCGGATTTTTAAGAAAAGACTTGGCGGTGGGATTGCTTTTAGGGCTAAATGTGGAACTTAAAGCAATGCAACTGGTAATTATTGCCACTATACTCACGATTTATTTTCCCTGTGTCGCCACTTTTTCTGTCCTGTTTAAAGAACTTGGAATTAAAGACTTGTTGAAATCAACAGCGATTATGATTACCACTGCAATTGTAGTGGGAGGAATAATGCGGATAATACTTTTAGGAGTGTAAAAATGCCTAAAAAAACTATTGAAGGATATATTGAAGTAATATATGACCTTGAAAAAAAAAGAGGGATTGCTCGAACCAGCGATATTGCATGGATATTAGGAATACGCGAAGCAAGTGTCACAGAAATGCTTCAGAAATTACAAAAAAAAGGATATGTACAATATTCTGCTTACCATGGCGCCTGCCTTTCCACTCGGGGAATGAAATATGCAAAAAATTTAATGGATAAACACGCCATTCTGGCTGAATTTTTTAGGATATTAGGCATTGGAAAAAAAACTGCAGATTACGACGCTTGCGAAATTGAACATTACATCAGCAATGAAACAATTCAATGCTTAACCGAATTTGTAAACTATGCAAAGAATAGCCCATCATGGCTTGAAAAATTTAGAAATTATTGGATAAAAAATGATGAAAGACACTAAAAAAAAAAGCTAAACGGTACATTTTTCCTGTTGTTATTTGTCCTATTATACACCAGACGAGAGAACTTCACCATCAATTATCGACGATAAACCATATATCAAAAAAAGAGAGTTTTTCTATACCTTGTTGTACAAAAACAAAACTTTCATACTTTCATATACCCGCTATAACAGCTATCCAACACATGCAGATAAGAGAAAGGGTAGTCGGATAATAGAATTTATCTTTAAAAGATATGGAAAGTGAATCTACCCAAAAAGCAAGGGGTAAAGAAACTGACCCTATAATCCCTGCTAAGACAGCCTGAGAAAATATTTTGGGTAAAACACCAATTAGATCACTTAAAAAAAATGTTGCAGTAAAGAGAGGAGTGAGAATTTGTGTCACCAAATAACCAATTGCATATATGGAATAAAATGAGATGACTCCCATACCAACCTTCATTGATAAGGTATTGTATTTTCTCCAGGGAAATATCCAGATTATTTCAAATGCCAATCCCTCAATTATAATGGCAATTGAGGAACAAATAAGACAGGTTCCAACTGGGTTAAAATGACGTAAGAGACCAGCGACCAGTGCCATACCCAATTGCATTCCTGATCGGCCATATTTGAGGCGTGTGACACTCATTAAAAAAATTGCAAAGGCTGCTGTTACAACACTAAGATCATAACCGTGTAAAAAATCACCAACTGAACATTCAAATAGTCCCCATAAGGAACCAAATAAAAGAATGGTTGCCAAAATTTTTTTCATTTAGTTTACCTCAATTCTTAAAACATCTTTTATCCAATAGGCACGAGGGAGGTGAGAAAAAACTGCATATCGATCATCGGTAAGAATACCCTTTTTCATATCCATCCATGACACCGTCTTCGTATAGCCATCTAGGGCAATAATGGCATAATCATGTAGTTCTGGATTCTGTATATTACTAATATTGATTACACATGACAAAGAAACACCGGAATAATTACCCCGATCAGTTACACGAATGTAACGAGTGCAATTAGAAAAAATATTATCCAATGTAAGCAAGGAATCTTCCACTTCTAGATAACCATCAGCGATAAATGTTTTTTCATTTGAATCTATCACCTTTTCAATATAAATTCCCGAAGTAAGACCCATGGAAAGCAAAAAAATTGCGATAATGAGAACTATTTTTTCGGGTTTCTCCATCAGTGAGATAATTCAAAGTATATATATAAAAGTTATTGGAAAAATATCAATATCAATGATTCACTTGTGAAAACTTAATAAAATTCACATTCGACATAGAAGAATTTCTATAAAATTTTCCATATACAAATTGTAACGAGATTACTTGGATTTCCCATGCCATCAAATATGATTAATTATATTATAAAAACCAAGATTACGCTTCAGGATCTAGACATATGGCGGCTTTGATTGTGTGTATTGGAAAACTCCGTCAAGATAAAATGTTAGTTGACCAATACTGTTACATTTTCTTCTTCAACCAAAATATTATTTACTCCTATTTTTTACACTTAGGTCACCATCTATTTTTGTCTGCCAAAAAAAAAACATCTCTTTACCAGGATATCACATAGATAAGACTATCCCTCTTGAGGATAGGAAAAATTAATAACAAGTTTTCCTGTATCATTACCCCTCACAGCACTGTTAAAAAACCTTGGATAACTGTACTAATAAAACAGTGATTATAATAAATGTGGAATTGCCCTTACAATTTTAATATCACTACGCAAAGACGAGAAAAATAAAACGAGTTATTTCTCCGTCTCAAGTTTGATGAAAAAAATAAAAATCATATGCAAACTGTTAGTTCAGAAAATGGGAGCGTAGACTTTATACTTTTTTATGTAAAAAAGATTTAGGAAAGTATAGGACTAAGAGCTAGCCAATGATAAAGGTTTTAAATGAAAGAGAATGAAGAGCTTTTATCTTATACATGCAATAGCAATCGCACAAAAGGAAAAATGTATGGATGGTTTTCAAGGAACTGTGCTAGCAATGCCTTTATATCGATCGCCTTACTTTTTGGCACACTTATAGGAAGTTGATCAGACCATACACTCTGTGCACCATGCTCATCCTTTGCCTTAACCCTGATTTGATAGTCCCCTTGATTGCTCCAGATATGAGAGACATTAATCATCACACCAGAATCATATGGACCCAACCAGCCAGTATTGGTACCGTCACCCCATTCAAACCAATAATATAAAACATCCTCATCAGGATCAAAAGAGGAAGATGAATATGTATACTCCTCACCTGTTTTCCCTGAACTGGGGCCATTTAGTGTAGGTTTTTCAGGAGAAATTGATGGAGTGCCAATTACCAAACTCGGATCACCAAAAGGTATCCATTCCTCCACTGTTTTATAATCAGTTGCACTCATACGCTTCCCATGGATGCTAAGATACTCAACTAACGCACCATTCCACATCTCACCAAAGGTAAGCGCTCCATCGGCATAAGACTTAAATGTTTTAATTGCCATCTGGCCGATAAGACCCTCAACATTAGACTTGCCCACATAAGCCCATCCAAGTCCTGCAGCAGCAATAGTTGCTACTGCACCTCCATCCTGATGACGAACAAACTGCCAGCCTAAACAATCATCCCTTTCAGTAAATTTACTACAAGAACACGCGTCAATTATAACAATAGGGAGTTTTTCCCCATTTGAAAGACCTTCAACCGTCCTAGTGGTATATCCCCCTGTGGGAAGCCATTTTTCTTGATTATGAGGATGTGTAACCCAAGAGGTTGGCGATCCATGGCCAGCAAAATAGGCAAATCCTGCCCCCTCCTCAATAGCTTTATTAATATTAGAAGAAGATCTTATTTTATTATTAGAGGCCCATAGCTTTGTTCCATTAAAGCCTTCAAGCAAATCCAATACAATTTGATTGGAATGTTCTCCTTCATTTACTGAATCTTCATTTTCTTCAGGGAAACTATCCCCGCCACATAAAACGATGTCAGTAAACCATGGCTGTCCATAAGCGGTTATGTTCTCATAATATATGGTTTTATTCACCACTATTTCTACTTCTGTCTCATCGACACATGCAAGTCTACCAACATAAACATCAGGATACAAATCAATACTATCCGTCAATCCCTCATTCATATAATTATATTCACCAAACCGGTCATTATTATTTGAATCCCAACTGGAAAAATTACCATCCGCATCATAAATATCTGCAAAATACAGGTCACTGGCAAATAATTCATCATCCCTGATTTCATTATTATCCACAACATATATGTTGGTATATCTGATGGGAAACTTGTCTGCCCCCCCAACTAACAAAACATACCGAACACCCCATTCTTCAATGGTGGACTTAATGAAATATTTAACATTTTCAGCGGCATCTCGCCCAGTAGTCGGTATTTCTTCTAATGTAACCAATTTTGTTTTAACTCCTGAACTGTTTTTATGATTCACCAAGGGCTGAAGTTTACTCTTAAATTCACTGGGTGCAAGTATAAGTAAATCATAATCATCATTCAGTGGAAATGGAGCCTGGACTGGCTCTTCACAGGTAATTTCTATGCTACCATGACTAGAATACTCAAGAGTGTTTGTTACAGGATAGTATTGTATAGGGTAAACTTGAATATGTAAAAAAGTAACATGTCTATCCTGATCTAGACCACCACCCACTCGGTAATTAATATATTGCCGAGGATAGGGCTGCAGACTATTATAGGTTTGAAAGTCAATCTTTGGATAATAAGATTGATTACCGCCTAATACTACTGGATATGGCGCTGGTTCAACTTTTTGTGAAAGCATCAATGTATTATTAGTCTCAAATGTGCAATCTACTCCTGTAATTTTTGTTCCTAAGGGAAAAGAAAGTGTGAATGTTTGGATTGGTAAAATTGGTTTTCCCGGTTCCATAAGGACTGAAGATGCTTCTTGAAGAGATACTTTGGTATAAAAATGACTGGTAGTAATTGTAGGAACTGAAAAATGTAGGGGAATACTGATGTGGTTTGTATCTGCGCCCTGTTTTTGTGTAGGGGTGGAAAAAGTATTAGAATCTTTTTTGCCAGCAATATGAAACCCTGCTGAATAACTTACACTACTCAAGAGGAGTAGTATCAATATCAATAGTACAATAGGTTTTTGTTTCATTTCGGTGCCTCTCTTTAAAGAATTTTAATGAGGTTTAGGTATAAAAAGAATTCTGCTAGATTAATGGTATTGATAAATCTCGTGACTAAAAAAAAAGTTAATGAATCTTCCAATTAAAGATAATTATAACTTAAATTAAGTCTTTATACGCCTTTTGATTCCTGATACATCCAGGATCAGGAGAAAGATAGTTATCCAGATATCCATAGGCTCGCGCTCGGCATCCCCCACAATAGTACCGAAATTCACAGGTGCCACACCCGTCCGTGAGGATATCTTTATTTCTTAGATTATTTAAAACAGGATTATGCATCCATAAATCCTCAAAATCATCCTTTAGGACATTGCCGATTTTTAATGGAAAAAAGACACAGGGTTCCAGATCCCCATTTGGCCGCATGGCCATATACAATCGTCCTGCGCCACATCCTCCAATAAATTCTGCCAAATCCATAAGTTTTCCTGACAAGATAGGATTATAAAAATGCGTAGGGATAATTTTCTTCTTTTCTGTTGCCTCTTTTTCTAGCGCTACCCGTGCAAACTGTGGCGCTGTTGATAATACATTAATGTGTTGTCGTGTTTTTAATTCATGCCATAGCATCTTTAACATTTCTTCTCGTTGCTGAGGGGTTAAATCTGTTTCAATAACATCTTTACCTCTTCCAGTTGGCACAAAATTAAATGCCATGAACCAGTTGGCACCTAGTTTCTCACTCAAGTCAATTATAGCGGGTACTTCTGTATAGTTGTATCGTGTTGCAGTCGTGGATATCTCTACAAAAAAATTTTTTGCGACACTATTTTTTATCCCCTCTAGGGTTTTATTAAAGGCTCCTTGAATACCTCGAAAGGCATCATGAGTCTCTGCATTTGCCCCATCTAGGCTAATCTGGACAAACTGGATACCTGCATCCTTCATCTCTTGGGATTTTGCTGATGTTATAAGAGTACCATTTGTGGCTAATGCAACATATAGTCCTTTTTTGTGTGCATATTTAGTGAGGGTGAAGATATCAGGACGAACAAGGGGTTCACCACCGGAAAATGCCAATATGGTTACTCCAGCTCGATCAAAGATATCAATTGCCTTTTTTGCTTGTTCGGTGGTTAATTCATTTTTTTGTTTTTTACCTGAATTGGAATAACAATGTTTGCAACGGAGATTACATGCAGTAGTTACATCCCATACAAGTTGAAATGGTGCTCCTGAAGTAAATGGTTTTGTGACCCCAAATTGGGCAATGCCCCGTATAACAGATGATAACCCTCTTGACCATCCCGGTTCCCTAAATTTGTCTTTTAGATCATTCTGGTTAAGTCCAAAGGCAGCTCCACCTTTTATTAGGGTTCGACCGATAATTTTTTCAGCAGTCTTACAGGAGAAACACGCGGATTCACGAACACCTGTAAAAAGATCAATTGCAATCTCTATTCGATTTTTCTCATCTTTTTCACAATATTTACTCAGTCCTTTTAATGCTGTGCGGGTAACTGGGTTACCGATCGCTGCCTTTAACACCTCAATGGTTGTTGTTGTCTCCATTTTTATCAACCATAGGGAACATAGAATAGATAGTTACCATTATGTTTCATTATCAAGCAAATCACTAAATAATATAGGGATTGAGTTGAGACAAAAGTGTTTCCCTATTCATTGCCCCAATGAAAGTATCAACATGTTTTCCTTCTTTGAATATTAAAAGTGTCGGGATGCTCATTATTCCATATTTTGTTGGACTGAATTGATTTTCATCAACGTTTAATTTTCCAAAAATTGCCTTACCAGATAACTCGGCTGCAAGTTTCTCGATAATTGGACTTATCATATGGCATGGGCCGCACCATTCTGCCCAGCAATCAACGACTACAAGTGGGTATTTCTGCACAATCGCTGGCAGGGTATCATCTGTAACAATAATGGGACTGGTTGGATAAGCAATTTTTTTTTCCAAAGACCCTTCACTCCTTTCTTTCAGTAATTTTTGTAATTTTTTTTCTTTTATCCAGCGGACCTCTTCATCTTCATCCATCAAATCGCCATTGAGTCATGTTCCACATAGATAGCCTATATATAACTTTTATTTCTGTGTCTCCCTTAATTTGTTAAATATATCATAAAATCAAAAAAAATTACTGTATTTGGTTGCTTTTTGCCATAAAAAAAATCAAAAAAATCTATGAAATTTCTCAATTGAGCTCTTTTAAAATTCTTTGAATTTGCTCATACATATTAGTCCAGTGGCTGCCCTTCCAATAAACACGCCTACACTTTGGGCATTCCCAAAATCTTTCATGAATTTGAAATGGATAAGGAGGGACATTTCCCTTTATCTCGCTTTTCCTCTTGTTTTCAAGAGGGATATTACAGATAAGGCATCGAGAAAGTATTTTATCCTTTGATATCTGGATACCTGTTGCGTGGACTACCAAAACCAATTGTTCATGTAATGACATGGATTTAATGTAGAGACTGGATGATTTGTTTTTTGATCTCTCATAAAGATTCTTATCACGGGTTAATAAAACGCGATTCTCTTGTTCAGAGATTTCTAGTAATTCGTCATCATTTTGGGCCCCATAGAGAGTGTCATAACCAAGGATACGCAACCATTTCGCAAGTGTGCCCAGCATATCGTCACAGATGAATTTCATGAGGAACAAATAGAATTAGAGGATAGATATAATTTTTTTTGTATCTGGCAATTATATTTTTTATTATTACAGATACAAAAAAAAATAATAATTAGATGATGACTCGATAGATCCTGGCAAAAATAAAAATATCTGGATTGTCAGTCAACAAAGTGCCCAAAAAAGAACTTCTGCTATATCTCTACATAAAGCATATAAATTACAAATGTATTTATCAAAACCGATGTTGAAGGCAAAAGTCCAAGCGGAAGCATTGAAAAATGTTATTGATACAACCTCCATCTTAGTAGATGAGGTGAAATTTCGCATAAATCCTGATGGTATCTATTTAACAGCTGTGGATCCAGCCCATGTGGGAATGATTGATTTAAAACTCAAAAAAGAAGCTTTTGAAGAATACGAAGCAAGTGAACTTGAGTTAGGGATTGATTTAGACAAAATTAAAGGGATATTAAGTCTCGCTGCCCCAAAAGATCTTGTATCTTTGACCTATGAAAAAGGTGAAAAACGGCTTACAGTGCAAATAAATAATCTGACACGAAAAATTAGTCTCCTGGATACCACGGGAATGTCTGACTCAAAGATACCCAGTCTGGAGCTCCCGGCAAAAATTATAGTCAATACAAATGAATTATCAAAGGGAATAAAAGCTTCAGAAGCAATTTCTGACCATATACTTATTTCTGCCGATGCAGAAAATTTTGAATTAGTCGCCGAGGGAGATACGGATATAGTAAATTTAAAACTTACCAAGGATGCTCTCTCTTTGATTGAATGCAAGGAAACTGTAAAAAGCCTTTTTTCCCTGGATTATTTTAGCGATATGATAAAAGTAATTAAAAACGAGAATATTGTATTGTATCTCGGTACTGATTATCCAATAAAGATGGAGTTCGACATTGCTGAAGGGAATGGACGAGCAATTTATCTGCTTGCCCCTAGAATTGAATCAGAGTGAAACCCTGAAAAAATAATGCCATAAATTAGGGCAGGATTACAATAATTACCACAATATTCTTTAAAGGGCTATCGATTGCGTATTGCCACAATGATGATGAACGCCTTCTGATAACGTGAAGAAAAGACGGGCGGGCTGAGTGGCATAACTCAAGCAATAACTCCCCTATGATATAAAATAAGAATAATGATAGAATGAGAATTATTCCAGATATCTCTGTAATAGTGGATGGCCAGATAACGCGTCTTATTGAGGAAGGTGAACTTATGGAAGCTGATGTACTTATTTCCGAGGCTGTAATTGCAAAACTTGAGAACCTTGCCAATCAAGGTAAAGAAAGCGGAATTACTGGCCTTAATGAGATTATTCAACTCCATGCTTTACAGAAAGAAGGAAAAATAGATATCCATTTTTTAGGTAATCACCCTCTCCCATCGGAAATTGAGTGGGGAATAGATGCCATCATCCGGGAACTGGTAGAAAAAACAAAGGCGACACTAGTGACATCCGATAGGGTGCAGGCACACGTAGCCAAGGCTAGAGGACTCAAAACACTTTATATCCAGCCTACCAATGAAACCAGGAAACTAACGCTATTGAATTATTTTGATAATGAAACAATGAGCATACATCTCAAGGAAGGCTGCAAACCCTATGCAAAAAAAGGAAAACCGGGGGAATTAAGATTGATTC